>ERZ1048068.4-NODE-4-length-274442-cov-13.419896_pt1 | contig 274442 bp, 241 predicted proteins | sample MGYA00383098_ERZ1048068 | MGnify/ENA primary metagenome ERZ1048068 (study PRJEB29581, sample SAMEA5548368) | metagenome | biome: marine; feature: coastal; material: water | depth 1 m | study: Short-term variability in the microbial, nano- and picoplankton dynamics...
CTGCTAAGAAAAAGGTAGCTAAGAAAAAAGCCGCTAAAAAGCCTGCCAAGAAAAAAGCTGCTAAGAAGCCAGCCAAGAAAAAGGCTGCTAAGAAGCCAGCTAAGAAGAAAGCAGTTAAGAAGCGCAAGTAATCTTTAAGCAACAATCAAAAACCAACCCCGACTATTTCACGATAGTCGGGGTTTTTTGTGGTTTCAAATCTGTCGTCAGCCTCAATGCCCTTAAATTTACAGATACATCCAGCTATCACTATTGTAGCATGATTCTAAACACAGCGACTGAGCGCCCTGCATTTGTTATGGGGTCCGCATCATAAAGGATATAAAGATGGAGTGCTTTGTCAGGCCTCATATGAACTGCCAGATTATAGATGATTTTGCGTTGTGCACCATAGCTAGCTGCCAAGTGGTAAAGCACACCGTTCTTATTACGCTCATAGCCGATCAACTTACCTCGGCGAACAACCGCGACCTCGTTATCAAAAGCATGCAGCACATTCACTTGTGAGAGGTTCTTAATAGCAAACTGCTTATCACGCAAGCCAACCGATTCTCTGTCAATAATAGTAAGCTTTGGATTTTTTCGCCATAGGTCACCTTTATTGCTTTCTGAGAAAGGTTGTGTCAGCACTATCAACCTCTTCATTCCTACCTCCCCCGAAGGTATCACGACATAAAGCTCATAATGCCCTGCTAGTTTTCTATACAATACAAGGTCCCGCCCAGCAGGAACGCAATGCATTGAAGACATATTATTGAATGTAATATTTAATGACTTCCACTTGGACGGTGGCAGTGAGCCACGTAATGATGGTTTGTAATATAGTTTATTGGGCGGAACTTCCTGCTCCTCTGGCAACAACATAGCTCTATCACCTCGATTGCTTACCCTGTCATATTTTCTCGCAGGCACTGAACCTAAAGCAATAACCATAATTTGAGTTTCTAGGTGCTCCTCACCTGCTTCACTACCACTCACCTTGTTTTCCTCAGATAAAACCGTCGCAACCGACAAGCCCAATATTAAAAAAATCCGCATCATAATTACAACACCTGTAACGATGAAATTAATTTTCACGATTAATCGACTTAAACACCACACAGGAATCTCAATCAACGTATTGTATACAGAAGTCAGATCTCTTCTCGCAGCAACCATCTAAAATTTTTTAATATATATTTCCGACCCAAACCCACATTCACATCATTAAGCTCTCCCCGCTCATAACTCCCATCAGCTCGGTTGACTCTCATCGCAGTGTCAAGTGGTCCGTTGCCCTTGGCACCGACTCTACTAACATTCGATAATCTACCATCAACGTAGTGTGGCGTTCGCTCTACCGTAGCTTCAATCCATGCGCGAGCTTTCACACCAGCAGTATCAGATGATTCTCCGTATGCACGTATTGTATATGTATCACCTCTTACAGCCATAAATGGCGCCAAGGAACGCAGAATATCCCCCTGAGTTAAAAATCCAGGTATCCCCCAGGCTTTGCTTTTTGGCTGCGCAGAGTGCACACGCTTTTGATGTTTATAAAGATATCCATCTCTAAAAATCTGCATATTGTTATCTGGAGCATCAGTAGATGGAGGCTTATTGATTGTGGTGGATAAGTGCTTACTTCGTAGTTCAAAATTTTTGTTTAGCTCACCAGAGGCTATGGCCGCATCCACTGTTCCCATTCTGGATGTTTGGTTTTGATCAGAACTTAAGCGCCGGTTCACAAAATCAGCGATAGAGATAAATGGTCCTCTTGTTTTCACTTCTTCGACAATATGAACAGCCAAAGTTCTTAGCTCATCGGCTGTTAACTGCCGCGCCCCCATCCAACCCTCTGCCTGACTAGGGGAAGCAGAATACGTATTGGATACTCCCTTCGGTCGCCTGTATCTAGCGAAGCAAACTTGCTTTTCACTTCCTATTCCAATTTTCAATGGGCGCCTTACCCCCAAAGTCCCCGATAAAAAAGCAGTCCATGCCTCTACTGAAGTTGAGTTTATATTGAATGCAGAGCGATTTTTAATGAATTCAGCACCCCGCCAAAACACATCACTCCAACCATTTTCAGTTAACAGCAGATCCTTAATTTGATGCTGCGAGAGCTCACTATCATGGTTATACTGATAGCGCCTATTCCATAAGTGCCTACCTTTGTGCGGATCCCAAGTAAAATGATTGCCTGACTGATCTAAAGGCATGCTTGAGAAAAAAAAGCTATCCCATAAATTATGATTCACCTCGTAAGCAATATCATAAGCTAACACTTCACCCTCAGACGTATTTATCAAGTCACCTACTTGCTTGATGACTGCATGGTTGCCTATTTGCAACAAACCTTGTGAATCTGACAACACGCACCTGGCTCCGTGTTTGGGTTTTTTTCCTGCCGCTCTCCCGAGTAAATAATCCCATCGAGTAGGCCCCATATCAGGAGATATCACCGTAGTTGCCTCTGCGTAAGCTGTCGCATCTGCGGGCGCATGCATATCTCTCAAAGAGTGCCCCACCACGTAACTAGGTGTCCATGAGTAGGGACTGAGCATAGCATGCCGAAGCTCAACCATTGAAATCACGCCATAATCTTTTGTCGGCAAATCAAATAAAACAACATTAGGAAAAAACGAAAAATCAATGGCTAAGCCGAATGGGTTTTTGACAAATCCGTTTGCAGAGGGTGCCGGCATATCATGGACATCCAGCGGGCGATGAGGCACAAACTGTAGCAACCAGGGCCCCGTGCTGTTCATATACCACTTATTGGCACATTGACTCGCAGGTGAGCGGCTAATCATTTGAGCTCTTACATTCCAATTAGCAACTGGGCATACGTTGTAGACCATATGATCCTCTCTCCATCGTGCGTTCGTTGATGTACCATGTCGATGAGGCGACTGATTAGCTACATCACCCTCCCCAGTTGCTTCATTCAGCCACAATAACTTAGCACCAATTTGGTGGGTATGGGGGGCATTTTTAATCGGCGCCTCTTCAAAAGTTTGTAAGTTACCAAAACTAAAATCTTTTTGATTTGCAGAGCCCCAATAGAGTCCATTACTGTGAAATGTTTTGGTAGGCTTTACTCCCCCTGCACCATTATTAACCAACTGTATAGTAGGATGCTTAATACTGCTGTACAGGTCCTTGAGGTTAGCTGCCTCTCCCAGTTTGAGCATGAACGGGAAGTTTTCTACTTTCCCATCTGCCTGCAAATCAAGTGCCGGCTGATAATCAAAAATTCGACCTAAATCTATTGCCCCCAAATGCGGTTTTATGTCTTCCCACTTTGGAGTCTGTATTTCATACGACACCGATGTATCATGATCGTAAAAAAAATGGTGGGTCCCCTGAACAGAGCGTGGACTCAGTACATTTTCTGATACGTCGTCTAATTGATAGCGCTGAATATTAATACCTCCCGATGAAAGATCTCCACGTACTTTAGGAGAAAATACCTGACATTGACCAGCTGACAGAGTCGTTGGTTCGAGAGTAAATGCCAAGTATCGTCGCGGCGGAAAAGGGTTTGTTCTTATTTTATATACATCACCTCCAGCATAGCCGCTTTTCTCGACCCACCTGTCGAAGATCCTTATATTTCGGGCCTTCAAATCTTGCTCCACATAGTTTTTTTCTGGAAAGAAATGCATGCCATGTTTCACCCCGTAGTACGGATTGGGCATTACAACCGAAAGAGCCTTTGTCTTTAAATCTTTGTTATAGGGATTCCATAAACAAACACGGGGAATTACATGTGTCCGAATACGATGATTCTGATGTGAGAAGTAGTAATGCCACCGACATTCGGTCATTACAGGGTGAATTTTAGGTGCCATTTCTGCCCACCGCGTAGCATCTGCACAGGCTCCATCAGAAACCTGATGTGGCCAATGCTCTACAGGACGCATCCGGACTGCTTGATCCTTAAAAGTTGCCTCTGCATATTCCAAATCAGAATACATGTGTTGTGCCCAGTTTCTTAATGCTCCAAAAGAGGGGCCCAATACGCCATGCTCAGGTCCAGGAATAATGGGGTAAGATGAAGAGAACGATAATGACCGCCCCAAATCATGATACGACAATTCTACTTGTTCACGACCACTTTGAGTTAAGAGCAATGAACTTAAATCACGGCGCAAACCGCTCATCATCGTATCAACAAAGAGACCAGGTGAATAGGTCGTAAAATGATGAAAATCATGCTTTAATGCATCTCTACAATCTTGACTAGCTACCTGTCCGAGAGCAGCACTTGCGTAACTAATCATCTTATCTCGATGAGGGTATGCATCTTTTTTGAAGTTTACATAAGGCAAACCCCCATCAACCCGCGAAACCAGAGCAGGGTTGAATCCTGGCGCCGCCTCAAGCGCTGCCTCAACATGTTTAACCTTATCATGAGGGATCAAATTCGCTTTTTGATTATTATCCGAAATATACCACGCATAAGCCCCACCTGAAACCTCACTTTGTAATGGAATAGTTTCGACCAATACCCTTGATTTCTCATAGTCCTCAGCACTCATTTTTGCACCTAAAGTCCCTCGACCAACTAGGCAAACGACTTGGTCATCACCCTCGTTTAATGCATCTTTTGGGTGAACTCGGTCATCTCGCATACTTACCAGCCAGCCCAGTATACGCTCCTGCTTCCAGCGACCTGCCGACAAACTAGCAATACTATGCCTAAGATCCTGATACGCGCCCTTGAGGGCATAAGGCTCATTCTCTAAATCTTGAGAGCCTTTACCAATAAGAGGCCAATCTAGCCCTTGATAGCGGTAAGTTGTCGCCCACACACCCATCCAATTACGGTTTGCTATAAAGTTTTTACTGTTTTCACCCTCAAGAATAGCCGCCCGTGCTGTCACACGCTGATCTGGACCAGTGTGTTTTTGCAACTCTCCGATAGCTATCATTAAGGCCATGCGAGCATTGGCTCGAGCTGAAGCCTGGTGCCATTCTTGCCGTGATGACTTTGTTTCAAGGCTCGCTAAAGACAACAAACTCAGAGAAACAACAATAAACAGAACCACAAGCATAACAGAGGCCACGAGAGAAAACCCTCTTACACCACAGGACTTAGCAGAAACGGTTACAAGCATGATATCGACCAAACGATTAGTCAATTAGTCTGTTAGCATAACATTACAATTCTAACAAATAATAAGTTTTATTAATGTTAGATTGTGTCCAACTAAAGGGATTCAGTAGCGCGTTGTACCTTAGTCGGACATTTAACCATAATTAAACAACCTAGTATCAATCATCATTTTTCATATGGCAATCACCTGATAATTTAGTAAAAGCAGCACATGAATCATCTCAATGTAGCCAAACAAGCCGCCAGCCAAGCTGGGGCTTTTCTCAGAGAGCACTTTGGCAAACCTCTCGATGTCGATGAAGCCAAGCACCATGACATCAAGCTCGCCCTTGATCGCGAAAGCCAAGACCTCATCACCCGCGTCCTTCTGGGAGCTTTTCCTGATCATGCCATCTACGGCGAGGAAGGGCTAGCTGGCAATCAAGATAGTGACTACCAATGGATTGTTGACCCTATTGATGGCACTGTAAATTTCTTTTATGGCATCCCCCACTACTGTGTCTCAATTGCTCTTCGTCACCAAGGAGAGCTCATTGTAGGAGTTATCTATGACCCCAGCATGGACGAGCTTTGGGAGGTTGAGAAAGGCAGCCCTGCACTACTCAATGGTGAGCCTATCTCGGTAAGCCCACGCACCAAACTCGAGGAGTGTGCACTCTTTGTTGGCTGTGGTAAGGATGAAGAGGCCCTATCCACAGGACTTGAGCGCTTTAGAAGAGCGTCACTCAGGGCTCGTAAAATGCGCATGATGGGCTCTGCCGCTCTCGGCATGGCATATGTTGCCACAGGTAGGCTGGACGCCTATGTGGAGTCGAGGATCTCACTATGGGATATCGCAGCGGGTCAGCTCTTACTGGAAGCCGCAGGTGGCAAGACAGACCTCGCTGAAATACCGGGTAGCGCAGATGCATGGTCTATTGTAGCCACCAACGGTAAAATCCCCATTGAGGAAATCCTCTAAGACTTTGAGCTGACACGCAGGTAGTCCTCCTCACTCAAACAGCACGGATCAGCCGCTACCCAGTGGCCTTTTTCGATCTCCACCATCGAGAGATCCATCCCAATGCTTTCCTCATAACGAGGATGATTGATGCGGTGACCAAAGGCACTCCCTTCAGGCGGATTGATCGGCGATGGCACCTCTCCCTCAAGGTGAACACGCGGCCTGTCCACAGTGGGATCAGGCTCAGGAATAGCTGAGATAAGTGCCTTGGTGTAGGCATGGCGCGGGTTCTGGTAAATGGCATCCGCATCGGCAAGCTCAACAATCTTACCAAGATACATGACTGCCACACGGTCTGAAATATGCTTCACCACCGCTAGGTCATGAGCAATGAACAGGTAAGCCATGTTGTATTCCTCTTGTAGATCGAGCAAAAGGTTAAGCACCTGGCTCTGCACGGAGACATCAAGTGCTGATACCGGCTCGTCGAGAACAATCATATCAGGGTTGAGAGCTAGCGCGCGTGCAATGCCTATGCGCTGGCGTTGACCACCTGAGAACTCAAACGAAAACCTTTGAGCCGCACCTCTGGGCATACCCACCCGCTCAAGCAACTTCTCCACGGTGTCTCGGCGAGTTGCTTGGGTTCCAATTTTCTGAACCTCCAATGGCTCTGAGATGATTTGGCCCACACTCATTCTTGAATTAAGAGATTCCGCTGGATCTTGGAACACCATCTGAATGTTCCTGCGGAGCGGGCGTAATTTCCTCTGGGAAAGTTGCGTGATATCTTTGCCGTCAAAAATCACAGAGCCTGCTGTAGGTTGTGTAAGCCTCACGATACTCTTGCCCAAAGTGGACTTACCGCACCCAGACTCACCCACAAGACCCAGCGTCTCACCATGCCCGATACTCAGGGAAACTCCGTCGACCGCCTTCACTGAATTGATCTGACGAGACATCACCCCACCCCGCACAGGGAAGTGCATCTTTAGGTTTCTAAGTTCTAGAATAGGATCAGACATATCGTATAGCTTGGCAAATCATTACTTAAGTCGGAGCTTGCTTGGGGAGGTCAACACACTTGGGACACGCCTCGACCCAGTGGTTCTTGGATATTTCGATAAAAGGTGCACGCTTCACCAAGGTATCTCCAGTGCGCTCCATGCGCTGACAAAAACGACAACCAGGGACAAAATCCTTGATCGAGGCCACCTGCCCTTCGATCGTCTTGAGCTTGCCCTTGCGCGGCGTCGCTAAGGTAGGAATCGCGCTGAGTAGACCCTTAGTATAGGCATGCTGCGGACTGGCATAAAGCTCTGTGACGGGAGCACGCTCAACTACCCGGCCAGCATACATGACCACCACCTCATCACAGTGCCCAGCAATCACACCCAGATCGTGGGTAATGAGGATCGTGGACATACCCATCTCCTCCTGAAGGTCTTCTATGAGCTCCAATATCTGAGACTGCACGGTGACATCCAGTGCTGTGGTTGGCTCATCCGCAATCAACAAATCTGGCTTACAGGCAAGAGCAATGGCAATCACCACTCGCTGACGCATACCTCCCGAGAGCTGATGCGGATACTCCATAATGCGCCGCTCAGGTGCAGGGATACCCACCTTCTCGAGCAAGCTCACCGATTCCCTCAGTGCCTCGCGTTTATCCATACCGCGATGTAAGATCAACGACTCGCTGATCTGCTTGCCTATTCTATGGCACGGGTTGAGTGCCATCATCGGCTCTTGGAAAATGACTCCAATCTCACCACCTCTCACTTCATGCATTCGCTCACTACTCGCCGAGCGCAGATCCTCTCCCTTGAACATCACCTCACCATCGAGAATGTGGCCCATGGGTTGGGGCAGAAGCCGGACCACCGACATCGCAGTCACACTCTTACCACAACCCGACTCACCGACGATCCCCACTGTCTTCCCCCTGGGAACATGAAATGAGATGCCATCAACAGCACGCACGCAGTCGCCATTCTCCATACGGAACGCAGTCACCAGATTTCTTACCTCTAGTAAATTGCTCTCTTGATCACTCACCAGCCTCTCCTTCCTGTTGTTGAGGTATTCCATCCTTGAACACATCAATCACCTCGTAAACCTCGGCAAACACCTCACCTGCACGCATCGCTTTCTCTGTTTCCTCTTTCAGCTCTTGGTCAATCCACAGCACGTAGCTCTCAAAAGGCTCACGCACTACCGGCACATTGAAGGGCGTGTCCTCGGTCTCCGGCCAGCGTACCCAGCGCCAAGTTCCCAGCCTCACGTAATCTGTCGAATAGCCCGGTGAGAAGAATCCCTCGTCGTGTATTAGCTGCTGTGCCGCCCATGCATTCTCTTTGATCTCCTCTAGGGTCTTGGCATTTCTCACCGCCTTGGCGTAGACATCCATTTGCTCGTTGGCATAGCTATTGATGTTGTTGGTCTGCGGCTTCGGCTTACCTTTCTCATCAAAGGCATTCTTAGAATAGAAAAATTGATAGTAAGAAGGAAACGGCGGCCGCGAGCCCCAGCCCCAGAACGCCATGTCGTGCTCTTTCTTCATCACCGTCTTGTAGAATACCGTGTTCTCCTGCCCGTCTAGGACCAGATCCACACCTGCCTTTTTCGCCTCTTCCTTGAGCAAGCTACAGAGCTTACTCGCCGTGGGTGAATTACCAAAACTCATCACCACAGACAGCTTTTCACCGGACGGCTTCCTGAGAATACCATCACTGCCTTCCTCGCTGTAGCCAGCTTGTTTAAAATACTCGCGCGCCTTGGTAACCGAGTATGGGCGCGCTTTGATGGCAGGGTTGGTGTATTCGCCAAAACCCTGACTGAATCCCTGCAGGCGGGAAAAATCTCCACGGAACATGACATCAATCACCATACGCCAATTCAGCGCGTGTTGCAGACCCAGCCTGATATTACGATCATCCAGTTTGGGCCGCGACACATTCATGTAAATGCCACGTGGCACTCGTGGATACTGCGTGTAGAACTTATAGCGCTCAATGTAGCCATCAAAGACCTGAGGTATCTCTGACTTTTCATACCAATAATCCGGACGTGTGAGGAAAAACGCCTCTAGCTGGCCCGCACGGAACAACTCGAAGGCCTTGTTCTCATCACGAATGACCGTGTAGACGATATGGTCAGGATTAAAACGGTAACGGTAATACTTCTTATCCTTGGCCCACCAGTCCTTCGCCCGGGTCAGCTTGATCGACACCCCTTTGTTGATGTCTCCTTTTTTTACGTAATAAGCACCTGTATGGCGTGGCACGCGCCACTGATAACGGTCCTCGTAATCTGCTCCATACTCACCATAGAACTCAGGGTTAGATGGGCTCATCGAGGCAAAAAGAGGCGTCAGCGGCTTACCCTCACGCAAGGTGACCGAGAGTAAGCTATCACTATACACGGCAATCTGAGCAAATTGCTCACGGTAATACTGCTTCGCATATGGGGCCGTGACGTGGTCTGACACCCTCAAGTAGGCAGACACTTGGAAATCCCTCGCCTTGATCTTTACTCCGTCATTGTAACGTGCGTCTTCATCCAGTTCATAATATACTGTGCGTTTGTCCGCGGAGACTGCCCAGCGCTTGGCCACCCCCGGAATGATCTTACCCGTAAGGGGGTGCATGCCCACCAGCCCAATCTCGAGCTCATCATACAGATAGCCGCGGAAGCTATTATTCGACTCCTTACCAAAGGGTCGCACGGTGGCAGGAAACTGAGGCATCCAAGTGCGGAACACACCTCCTTTTGTAGCACGTGGATCTCCGATCTCAGGCTGATTCAAGCCATCCTCCCATGCCAGACCATCTGGGATATCTTCAGTGCTTTTATCAGCAAAATAATCTCCTAAACTCAGGCGAAAATCGATCACTTCCTTCTCTTTGAGCAACTCCGCCACGGTATCCTTACGCGCCTGTTTCAGCTCCGGATCCGTTTCTTCGGAAAGCTCTTTGCGGGCATTAGCGATAGACTCCTCGAAGGTAGCCTTCTGCTTCTGGAGCCAGCCATGGATGTAGCGATTGTAGACAGGCTTGAACTGCTCAAAACCAAGCCCCCTCTGCACCGTGTCCTCATCTCTCTGGCAGGAGCTCAGCATGCCCAGCATGCTGGCACAGAGTGCCAGCATTACTTGCAACATGATGGATTTGTTTCGAACAGACATTATCGGTAATAAGTAAATTTCTTCGGATCAAAGGCTTCCCTCACGGCTTCGCCTACAAAGGTCACTAGGATCAACACACTCACCAGGCAAAGGAAAGCAGAGCTCACCAGCCACGGCGCAGACAAATTGGTGAGCCCCTCCCTCAACAAGGTTCCCCAGGTTGCATACTCAGGGGGCAAGCCAAAGCCCAGATAGTCCAAGGACGTCAGACCTAAAATAAGCCCTGAAACAGAGAACGGCACCAATGTCACCAGAATCGCCACGGCATTGGGAAGTATATGTTTGAAAATAATCCTCGGCGTGGAGCAACCGATAACACGACTCGCCGCTACATAGTCACGAGCCTTCTCCTTCAAGGCCGCCGTGCGCATCAGATAGGTCATCCCCATCCAGCCAAAGAGAATAAGAATAAATAATATCACCCCCAGACCAAGCTGCTCCTTGAGGTCCTTGGGAAAAGACTCACTGACAATGATGATCACAAAGAGAAACGGGATGTTAGAGAACACCTCAATGAGACGTTGAACAAGCAAATCAAAGGCCCCACCGAAGAACCCCATCAAAAGCCCCACACTAATGCCAATCACATAAACAAAAGGCACATAGAAAATTGCTGCTTTGAAATTCACCTGTAGCCCCCCAAAGAGATAGGCCAGCACATCCTCTCGCTGCGGAGTCGTTCCAAGCAGATGACCCATGCTCAGACTTGGAGGTGCTGCTGAATAATACACGATGAGTGGGCCGGATGCCTCTTGCGCGAGGAAATGGGCGAGGTCTCCCTCACCATTCCATATCGTGGAGCCAGCCACTAGCTCGCCCGCCTTATAGCTTGCTGAGTATACCCGGTTGGACTGCTTGTCCCAGCCTTCAGCCAAGCCCTCTGGCATGCCCTTGCGGTAGGTGATCTGCATGAATTTGGCATTCGGCTCTCTCAGGTCATAGACTCGGCTCACCTGCCCTTGGTAGGGCTTCGATGCATTCTTACGATACAAAAGCCGATCATCACGGAGTTCGAGTTCCTCAACCGGTAGTTCGACGGTATCCTGAGTCGGTGCGTAAGGCACGAGTGGCATTACCAGCCAGTTACCCCAGCCAGTATCAGCAAAATGATGCTTAAGCTTACGGTAATTGACTGGTGCCTCAGCCTCATCACCACCGACACCGAAGTCCTTGCCCTTCGCCACCTTGGCTTCCCTTACAAAGGCAGGAAAATACCATTTCCCCTCATATTTCATCATGAGCGGCTCGTTACCAACCACCAGATGATCCAGCGATGCAATCATGGCCAAGAAGCCCAAGATCAATAGGGCTCGGTGACCACGCTTAATCGATTTAAAGCGGTCCATACGCCTCTGTGTTATTGGAGTGAACGCAAAATCACGTGGAAACTTCCACAGCACGAGTAACCCAAACACAGCACCGAAAAACACCCCCAGCCAGCCAAACCACAGAAACGCACCTTCACCACTTCCCCAGTGCAGCCACTCAATCTCACGGCTCACATTGAAGCCCCAGCGCAAGGTCGGCAAGGATAGGCCAAGGATCTCCCCCAGCCCGGCCAATACCGAGCCCAAGAGCCAAATCCATCCTATCTTCCTAAGCATGATCGTCTAATTAAATTTAATGCGTGGGTCGATCATCGCCACAATGATGTCAGAGAGAATATTACCCAAGACCATCAAAAACGCAGCAATGGCAAGCGTGCCCATAATCACTGGCTGATCTCTGCCAATGATGGACTGAAACTGGAGCAATCCGAATCCCTGGATATCGAATACTTTTTCAACGAGCATACTGCCCCCCACAAAAATCGACACCAAATGCCCAAGGCTCGTCGCGATCGGGATGAATGAGTTGCGGAAGGCATGGCCGAAAACCGCCTTCTTGAACCCCACTCCCTTGGAAACCGCCGTTCTCACATAATCAGCAGCCAAGTTGTCCATCAGATTGTTTTTCATCATCATGGTGGTCACTGCAAAGCCGCCAACCACGTAGCACATCAGAGGCAACACGGTATGATGCGCCAGATCCTTGACCTGACCCCAGGTAGACATTTCATAGAAGTCAGGACTGACTAACCCAAAGAGAGGGAACCAGCCAGCACGAGCACCAAGGTAAACAAGAAGCACCGCGCCCAGTGAGAAACCGGGAATCGAGTAGCCCACAAAAACCAAGATAGAAGAGATGTTATCCATCGGTGTGCGGTGCTTGATGGCCTTGAGCACACCCAAGGGAATACAAACACCATAGATAATGATCGTGGATAACAGCCCAAAATAAACCGCAATCGGAATACGTTGCAAAATCATATCGCTCACCTTGTCTTGGTAGGTAATCGAGTTGCCAAGGTCACCTTGGAGCAAACCTGAAAATCTCGATTTAAAGATTACTGCGCGATGTGCATAGGCAGGAGCTTCACTGATATCCGCTTTCATTCGGCGAGCCCAACGTTCCTTGCGCTCCTCAGGAGTCTCCACACGTACGTTCCAGGCCTCGCCCGCCACAGACTGATCACCATCTATATAAAACGCACTCACCGAACCCACATCCTCGCCATCCCAGCTGACCTTTACCTGACGGCCACTCCCCTTGAGCACGACGATGGTCTCCCGCTCAAAATCCTCCACCTTACTATCCCCGATGACATCCTCGCCTCCTTTCTCAAATTCCCCCTTGCTCTGCAGCCGCTCTCGCTTCCATAAGCCTAGCCACTGAAAATACGCCACTAATACCGGCTTGTCATAGCCATACTCTTCCTCAAGCTCCTCAGCCTGCTCATCACTCATGCCTCCCGAGTTCTCCCTACCCCCTGCAGCTCCCTTCGAGCTCTCGTCCCCAGCTTGCGCCGCCTGTTGCATCGCCCGCTCCACCGGACTACCCGGCATGAACCTCGTCAAGGCAAACACAATCAATGTCACCCCCAAGAGAGTGATGGGCACAAGCATGAACCTACGGATGAAATATGCCTTCATGAAAAGAGAGCCAATTGACCAATTATCAGGCCCGTTAACATGCTAGTTTTTTATGTCACTGTCTCCTCCTAGGCAAGTCATCGTTTATAAATCCCTCACAATCTCATTTCCCCTAAAAAAAAACTCCACATTCGTAGCAAAACCGCCACTTTCTGGACATGCGCAATGCTCATCTCATCCACCTGCTTTTGGGCATAGGCGCCCTCGCCTTAGTGGGCTGTGAGGGTGAGCCTCCCATCGATTCCTACACGGCAAAAAAAATTCTAGTGCTGGGCAATAGCACGGAGCCTCAAGGCCTCGATCCGCAGATCGTTACTGGGGTGATCGAGAGCAATATTATTAGAGCACTTTTTGAAGGCCTTTGTGTCGAACACCCATCCAAGCAAGGCGTGCACCTCCCCGGTGTAGCGGAAACATGGCAAGCCAATGATGATTTCACCGAGTGGACTTTCCATCTGCGTAGAGATGGCAAGTGGTCAGACGGCACGCCTTTAACGACAGAGGATTTCTTGTTCTCCTACCAGCGCATTTTACACCCAGACTTTGGCGCTGATTACGCTAGCATGCTCTATTACATCCAAGGAGCAGAAGCCTACAACAAAGGCGAAGCTACAGACTTCTCCACAGTCGGCGTCAGTGCTCCTGATGCCTACACCTTAAAAATCAGCCTCAAGGCATCTATCCCCTTCCTGCCTGACCTGACTAAACACTATACCTGGTATCCCGTGCCCAAGCACATCATTCTAAAACACGGCGCGATGGAGCAGCGTAACACCCCGTGGACTGAGCCCGAGAATCTCGTTTCTAATGGCGCGTTTGTGCTCAAAGAATGGCGTCTCAATGACTACATCTACGCGGAGAAGAACCCATACTACTGGGACAAGCACACCGTCAAGCTCAAGGGCATCCGCTTCCTGCCCATCTCCAACCAATACACCGAAGCAAGGATGTTCTTTAATCAGCAACTGCACGCAACCTATGGACTAGCACCCGAAATGATTGAGTATGCAGCGGGCAAATACAACGAGTACCTCAGGCAAGAAACTTACCTCGGCACCAACTTCATCCGCTTCAATGTCACCGATCCTGCACTCAAGGATTTACGGGTTAGGCAAGCACTAGCTCTCTCCATCGACTCGCAGGCTATCATCACCCATATCCTCAAGGGAGGGCAAAAACCCGCCTACGGCATGGTCCCACCCACCGAGGACTACCGCACCCCGCAGGCCGTCACCTTTGATCCCGATCGCGCCAAACAGCTACTCGAAGAGGCAGGATATACTGGCAACAAAAAACTCCGCGTCACCCTGCTCTCCACTGACCGGGAGGTTTCCAAACGCTTGAGCGAAGCCTATCAGGACATGTGGAAAAAACACCTCGGTGTCGAGGTCTCGATCGAACAGCGGGAGTGGAAAACCTACCTCAGCCGCATGTCTGGGCTCGACTACCAGCTTGCTCTCGGTGGCTGGATCGGCGATTACCCAGATCCGACCACCTTCCTCGACATGTGGAAAACCGGCGACGGCAACAATCGCACTGGCTGGTCGAACCAAGACTACGAGCTACTGTTGGCTAAGGCAGAGCAAACCAAAGATCCAAATCAGCGGCTCCGCATTTTGGAGCAAGCCGAGGCCCTCTTCCTCTCTGAAATGCCCATCATCCCTGTTTACTGGTACACTACCAATTACCTCCTGCATACCGCTGTCAAAGGCTGGCACCCGCTGCTTCTCAACAATCACCCCTACAAGTTCGTAGACCTCGAACTACTACAAAACTAACTTTCAAATCAGACCTCATGCTACGAACCGTCATCAGCCGTCTACTTCAGGGAATCATCGTGGTTTTCTGTCTACTGCTGGTCACCTTCATGCTGGTAAGGCTGATGCCCGGCGACCCCTTCTCTGGTGAAAAAGCGCATGCAGCCCACATCATTGAAAAAAACAAAGAACGCTTCCACCTCGACAAATCCAACTCTGAGCAATTTGTCGTCTATCTTGGTCTGCTCGCACGCGGCAACCTCGGCGACTCCCCTGTCAAGGAGCAGCCAGTGTCTAAGATCATTCGCCATTCCTTTCCCGCCTCTCTCATTCTCGGCATTGCCGGCATCAGCATCGCCATCTTAATTGGCATCCCCGCGGGTATTCTCTCTGCGTTGAGAAAGAACTCTTATATTGATTACAGCACCATGGTCGTCGCCATGGCAGGAATTAGCATTCCCTCCTTCGTGGTGGCTCCGCTGCTTGCTGGTCATGTAGCTACCCGTATTCCTTTTCTCAAAGTAGCCGGCTGGGGTGATCCTTTTGACTGGGTCTTACCAGCCCTAACACTTGGCTTGGCAACTGCTGCCTATCTGGCACGCATTACCCGCGGAGGCATGCTGGAGGTATTAAACCAGGACTATATCCGCACAGCTCATGCCAAAGGCGTAAGGCCAGCTGTCGTGGTCACTAAACATGCGATTCGTGGCGGCATCATCCCCGCTGTTGCCTATATCGGACCCGCATTTGCAATGCTCATCACTGGTTCATTTATTATTGAAACCATTTTTCAAGTTCCTGGAATGGGTCAACACTTTGTCAACGCGACCAAGGACCGAGATTATTTTTTACTACAAGGCGTGGTGATCCTCTTTGGCGTGCTCATCGTTTTTGCCAACCTCGTAGCGGACATCGTCCTCGCCATGCTTAACCCTCGCATCAGAGCATGAAACCTATTCCTAAAATGAAGCATGAGTAAAGAGACTCAACAGCAACCAATCAGTAAAGGCCACTCCCTGTGGTCCGATGCGTGGTTGCGCCTGAAGAAAAACAAGATGGCCATGGCAAGCCTTGTGGTTCTCATCATTGTGGGCGTGCTGTGCTTCATCGTCCCTGCTTTTTCGATAATCGCAGATCCTAACACTCAGGATCTCAACAATACTTTTCTTTCTCCTAACTCAAGCAACTGGCTTGGCACTGATCAATCTGGTAGAGACCTACTGGCCCGCCTGCTTTATGGTGGCCAGATCTCACTTCTAGTCGGCATCGTAGCCACCACAGTATCTGTCATCATCGGTCTCGTCTATGGCGCTATTGCTGGGTACGCAGGCGGCAAGACAGACAGCTTGATGATGCGCATTGTGGACATACTCTACGGCCTACCCTTTCTCGTGCTGGTGATTCTATTCTCTCTACTAATCTCTGAACATGCCAAAGAGCTCACCGACAACCTTGTTACTCGTTGGCCTGAGCAAGAAGTCTTCATTAAGAAATTCGTCAACCTTGTGCCACTCTTTATTGCAATAGGAGCACTCGGCTGGCTCACCATGGCACGTGTGGCTAGAGCGCAAGTCCTGACTCTCAAGAAGCAGGAGTTTGTCGAAGCAGCCGTATCCTTGGGGCTATCTCACCGTAGGATTTTGCTGCGCCACATTATGCCCAACATGCTTGGGCCTATTATTGTCTATGCCACGCTCACCGTTCCTGGCTTTGTCCTGACAGAAGCCACCCTCTCATTCCTCGGACTTGGCGTGGAATCCCCCAACAGCTCATGGGGAATCCTACTAAGCGAGGGAGCCAACTACATGGAAACCTATCCCCGCCTGCTGGTCATTCCCTCAATCACCTTTTGTATGACCTTACTCGCACTGAATTTTCTAGGTGACGGCTTACGCGACGCACTTGATCCCAAAGCAGCAAAAGACTGATCAGTGCTCTATTTGTCGGCGCCCTTGGAGCGCTCGCATCAGCGTGAGCTCATCAGCATGGTCAAGCCCCCCTCCAGCGGGCAAACCTTGAGCAATACGAGTCACACGGCACTCACGTGTGCTGAGCACTTCTGCCAGGTAATTCGCCGTCGCCTCACCCTCTACATCCGCGCCAAGTGCTAAAATAACCTCAACACCAGGATTAGCCTCAATCCTCTTAATGAGTGGAGTAATGCGCAAATTTTCAGGGGTTACATTATCTAAAGGAGACAACTTACCCCCCATGCAATGATAGTAGCCCTTGAACACACCAGAACGTTCAAGCGGCAAAACATCAGTCGCCTGCTCGACAACACATAACTCACTGGCATCACGATGTTCGTCACTGCACACGGGACAACGTCCATGACTGGAAAAAAACCCACAAACATCACATGAATCAACCTCATGTTTTGCTTTAAGAGTGGCTTCAGCAAGCTCAGCAGAATTGGACTTAGGGTTTTGTAACAACCATACCGCCACGCGCTCAGCACTACGAGGCCCTATACCCGGAAGTCTTTTCAACTCCGCTATCAGCTCAACAACAGGTTCTGGATAATCAGCTCTGGCCATCTAATACTTATTCCTTAGGTTTATATTTACTGTCTGAATGGTTATCGGGTAGCTCAAGGTCCTCAGCCTCCTCCTTCTGTGTCTGGTCCGAACAAGCCTCTCGCTCTACTTTTCCTTCTACTTCCCGTTCTTCTACTTCCTCTGGTTTTGACTCCATTGCTTCCGGCGCGGCAACAAGCTGGTCACGATACCCTGGTCCTTGTCCTCCCTCATGATACTCACAGGGCATGACATGCTGGCTCGCATACATCATGGTGCAAAACCACGCCCAAAAATAAGCAACCCCAACAAAGAACGGGGAAAAATAAATTTGCCATAGAGCACACACTGGAACCATCGCCAGCAAGACAACAAAGGCTGTCAAACCAAGCACAACACGCCGCCAAGTGGCAGGCGAATCAAGCACGGCAAAAGCGATACCGAAAGAAAACAAAGCAGCTACCAGAAACAACAAGGAGTCAGAGACAACGACTGTGTAGAAATCCGACGTGAGAGCTGCGAGTGATTGCTTAAGAATAACATCACCCTGTTTGAACAAGCCCACCAAGTGCATGGCAAGAGCCAATGCCATACTCACAGCTCCGTAGAGCATACATGAGCTGGCCACCCTACCGGGAGGATAATGCTGGGCTGCTTGGTGCGGGTGGTTCATAGAGGCGCTAAAACAATCTAAGATACTTCAAAGAAGATCAAATATCATCTGCACCACTTTTGCCATCCTCAATTTCAACACCCTCATCAGATCTCTCAGCAACATTCTTGTATGATTGCACGATGCACTCGCTCAAGAACGCATCCGCATCATTGACTGCCTCGACGTCTAATTCAAACTCTCCCTTACCTGTATTTTTCTGAATGAGGTTTAGCCCAAATTGGTAATCTTTAAAGCGTTGCTGACATATCTGAAGAGCACTACGCCCCTGCGAAACGGCCTGTTCACCCAAAAGGCAAATAGCATCATCGGTAAACAGGATTTTGATGCGGTGTTGTTCAACAAACTCACGACAGTAAATATCCACCTCTTCCCTCGTCTTTGCTACATTTACCCGCTTTCCTAATTCACGATACTTAGCCAATACCTCATCGTGTTTATCAATGAGGTCGGCATCGATACTAAGCTCACTGACAGCCGTGCCTGGCAGTTCGTATTTGAAATCACGCAGCAGGGTCTCACAGACTGTCATCAGAGCCCGTGCTCCAGTATTTTCTGTTTCAGCGCGCTGGGCAATGCGCTCAATCGCCGAGTCCTCGAACTTTGCCTGAATACCATAAGCGGCAAATTCACGCTCATATTGGCGCAACAAACTACCTTCGGAATGTTGCATAATATTAACAAAATCTTTCGCCTCTAATTTCTCACAAACTACGCGTACTGGTAATCTGCCGATAAATTCCGCCTCGAAGCCATAATCGATGAAGTCCTGGGTATTGACCTCGTTAAAAAGCTCTCCATCCAATGGGGGGTCAAGCGTATCAGCACCAAATCCGATTTGCCCAGATCTTAGACGCTTTTTGACTACCTTTTCTAGCCCTGAAAATGCGCCACTGACAATGAACAAAATATGGCGCGTATTGATGGTATCCTTGCCTCCATCACGACCATTTTGAAGATCCATCATCGCCATCATCTGACTTTTCATATCATTAGGATTTCGCGCCGCCACTTCTGTCTCTTCCATCAGCTTGAGAAGAGTAGTTTGCACTCCACGCCCACTCACATCTCGACCCATGCTGCCGCCACTGCCCGCTAACTTGTCAATTTCGTCAATGTATACGATACCATACTCAGCGAGGTCGACATCACCATCTGCTTTCTGAACCAGTTCCCGAACGAGGTCATCCACATCACCACCAACGTAACCTGTTTCTGAAAATTTCGTGGCGTCTGCTTTCACAAAGGGAACACCCATCAATTCGGCGATATGTTTAACCAGGTACGTTTTGCCCACTCCCGTTGGACCTACAACAATCACATTCTGCTTTTGATACTCAATACCATCCGGAGTATTGCCATGCTCTTGCTCATATGAGCGCATGTATTTCGCGTGATTGTAATGGTCACATACGGCGATTGAGAGTGCTTTTTTGGCTTCATCTTGGCGAATTACAAAGCGGTCCAGGTGTGCCTTAATGTCTCGGGGTTTGTATTTAAAATCAAACACCTCATTAGCCCGCTTCATCTCCGAGGCGCTGGTCTCGCCATCCACGGACTCAGGAGTCATCTCTTGTTGATCAAATCCAGGCATCGTCACGGTAGCCCCCACTCCCATCTTGCCAAACATGTCCTTGAGCATTTTTTGCAATTCATCCGGATCAGGGAAATCTTTATCTTTCTTGTCGCTCATTGTTTGCACTATTCATTAGCTCCAGATGATGCGCAACTGAAACTTAGCTCCATGACACATGGCTAATGAGCTCAACACCTCACGAATTTCTTTGTTTTACTTGATTCCTGAAATTGATGATTGCACCACGGCTGGTTTTGCCGAAACCTAGGAAAGGCTAATATCTATGAGTAAAGAGCGATACGAAATCAGGGGGAAGATAGGACAAGGCGGAGTTGGTTCAGTTTACAGAGCCTTTGACACTCAGCTCAACAGAGAGGTTGCTATCAAACGCGTCTTGGCTGATGGAGGTCATGAAGATCAAGAAGAAGCGACCAAAAACCTTCTCAAAGAGGCGACTGCACTGTCTTCGATGCAGCACCCAAACATTGTCACTATTTACGACGCTGGAATCGATGAAGACGGTCCCTATGTTGTCATGGAACTCATCAACGGGCGCACACTTGATGAGATGGTCGAAGAAAACACCCTCACTTGGGAAGATCTTCGCGAGATCATTATTCAATCCGAGGAGGCACTCGCAGCAGCACAAAAGTTAAACCTCATACACCGTGACCTCAAGCCCAGTAACTTAATGATATGCTGGCTCCCATCAGGAAAGTTTCAGGTCAAAATCGTAGACTTCGGGCTAGCCAAGTTTTCATCCTCTCCGTCACTTCAAACCATCGACCATGGTGATTCTGTTTTCGGCTCCATCTTCTTTATGGCTCCCGAGCAGTTCGAACGCACTCCTCTGGATCAGCGCACTGATTTATACGCTCTCGGTTGCCTCTATTATTACGCTCTCACAGGCAGGCACCCTTTTGATGGAGCGAGTGCCCCAGAGGTGATGATAAGTCACCTGCAACACCATGTGACACCAATTCGAGAGCTACGAGAGGATATTCCACAGTGGGGCGCAGATTGGATCATGTGGCATATTGAGCGCCAAATGGAACAAAGGCCAGCAAGCTCTCAAGAAGCTTTGGAGCAATTCATGGCAATGGAAAACCAGCCTCCAGAAGCTACGATGACGCCAAGTGGAGTGACGCCAAGTGCAATCCCAACCGCCCAGGGCATCGTTACTTCGAACACAACACCCACACTCAATACGGCAACAACAGCTCCAGTTTTGTCCACTGTCAAAATGGCAACAGTCGAACCCACTGTCAAAATCGCCGCGGCTCCAGCCAAGGTTCAAGGAGGAGCCCCCTCTGCGGCAAAGCCGGCTGTGGCAAACACAACAGCAGCAAATAATCCTGCACCACAGCTTAAACCAACGGCCCCTCACGCACAAGGCACGGTATCAGCCAAAATCACGGCTCAGCCTGCAACACCAACGGCCCCCACAAGCCAGGGTGCGGATTCCCCAACAACGGATTCAGCACTTGGCATGGAGAGTGCAAAAAAGACCATTTCCAATGGCGCCAAGTGGTCTCTGATAAGTATGCTAGCAGCTGTTATTGTCATTACTGCAGTGGTTGGACGAGCCTACATGGAAAAACGAAAATTGGCTCATCTCTACAATGACATTATGATAGAGGCTAAGCTTCTTAATGATGAAGAGGGCGAGCAAGGTATCAGTAAGCTGATATCAGACGGAATTCCACTGACTAAACAAGAGCTCAATAGAATACTCAGCGAAGCCACCAGCATGCAGGAGAATAAGCAGAAGGGACTTATCTTGCAGGTTCTTCGTCATGCGAAAGCAGAAGGCGAGTACGACATCTCCACCCTCATACTCAATCACACCCTCAATGCAAAATGCCCATCCAGTATACGCAAAGGGCTACTACAAGATGTAGTCGCCTATCATGCAAACCCAAATCACTTGCAGCCACTTTTGGATTATGCAAAGCAAAGCACTGAAGAAGATTCAGCGGCAGCAGCCATCAGAGCTATGAAGTCATGCTCCAATGATTCAAAAGCAGATATACAGGTCAAAGGCTTACTCGACTTAGTAAAAAATTCAGAATCCGCGTCAATTCGCAGGGCCGCAGAAGATACTATACAGTCAATCATAGTAGAGTCTTCTAAGAAATCTAATCATGCAGCAACCCTTTATCAGTCCTATCAAACTGCAAAAAATGAAACTAACAAGCTAGCCATGCTTCGCATATTAGGATCAACCGGAGAGGAAGTCGCCTTGGATGCACTCAACGAGGCACTAAATTCAGATAATACTGCAAATCAAAGTGCCGCTCTTTCCGCACTCGGCAAGCTTGGCGATGACAGTCAGCTACCCGCATTAATTGAGTTCCTAAACGCACCGAAAAACAAATTGATGCGCAGAGATACATTTAAGGTAATTGATCAGATTCTCCGAAGTGGACCCGAACGTGATTCAGATCAGCTAAAGGATGTATGGACAAAAATCAGCGCCTCGGCAACAAGTGATGCTGAGAAAAATTACATCATTGGCGGCCTCGCCACACAAAATAATCAGTGGGCTATCGAACTGTTAAGCCCTTTTACAAAAGATGAGAGCGACGATATTATTGATCGCTCCGAGCGTGCTATTCGCAAAATAGAAAAAAATCTTAAAGATCAACCCGAGAACTGATACGCGGCCTCTCATAGGGCTATGAAAAAAACTATTTTCCCATTGCAAGATCATAAAAACAAAGACATTATAATTTTATTATGAAACGTTCGATTTGTGCCCTTACGGCTTTAGTCCTCACTAGCGCAGGTGTGATAGCTGACATCCAAGCTCCCCCCGGATCAACATACACATCAACTCGCAAGCTTGGTCGCGCGGTAAGCAACATCATTCACGGTTTTGCAGAGGTACCTGAGCAGCTGGTCCGGAAGACGGAACAATACGGAGCTAATGCAGGTTGGACCTATGGCCTCATGGACGGATCTCGACGCGCCTTCAAACGCATTGGTTATGGATTTTATGAGCTCTTCACTTTTCATTGCCCGACCTATAAAGGAACCTTCAAGCCACCCTATGAGCGATGCGGAGAGGATCATCGCATCGAAATGAATCCACATGATGGCTTGTCTGAATTTCCACCGACCCTCGGCTTTGAACGATACTACCATGTAAGAACTCAAAAGTGGTAATAAGCTCACCCATTGTCTGAATACATTATAAATTAGACATTCCACCAACCCGTCCTGAATCTCAGTGGCGGGTTTATTTTTTGCCCATGTGCTGATAAGTTTGGTATACAAAGGATCGATTTCATCTACCATCCGTGAAGACATTTACGGCACCATAGCATCATGCGTTAAGTTAAGGCCTACTCCCTGACCCCAAAAATCGTACCCCTATTATGAAGCGCAGATATCTGAGAATAGTCAGGAAAGCATATCGCTATCTCAGACACCCTCACATTCGCAAGCGCCCATGGTTAACGGCACTTACCAAGCCACTCTTCCAACGCGACTTATGGCACCCGTGCAGGCATACGGTAGCAGGAGCACTCTCCATCGGTCTATTTTGCGCCATGCTTCCTTTACCCTTTCAAATGCTGCTGGCCGCTCTCGCTAGCATGAGAGCGCGAGTAAATATCCCAGTTTCAATGGCTGCATGCTGGGTTACCAATCCATTTACCCACCCTCCCCTCATCGCCTTACAAATCAATTTTGGATACTGGATACGTCAGCATGTTCAAATTCCGCTACCCTTCGACAAAACCACAGAAATTGCTTTTTTGGGGGTCAAGGTTATTGGTAGCCCCGCCGATTTTGTAGTCGGATTTTTAACCATTGGCGTTATTTTGAGTATCCTTGCATACCCCATCGTTTACGGGGCATCGATGTTTTTCCCTAACCGCGGGAAACGTGTGAATGCTGGACAGAGACTTGATCAAAGCTCTTCTCGCTAATCCAGCCGCCACCATAGGGTGCCCCAAGCCTCTCAGACACCTGTACTTCGGGAAAGTAGTATTTCCTATCAGATTGGTGACTCGACGCGATTAGAAGCTGCCTGACCAACATACCAATGAGTGCTATTACAATAATAAAACCTGAAAACACAGCAATCATCGTCAACCCCTCAGCATTTGCCCAACTGGCAGGTGGAATATCATGATAGTCTGCTATTTCACTCTCAAGCCCTAATACGAGTGATTTGAGCATTATAGGGTGTGACTCAAAAGCCCTCCTCTGTTGCGGCATAACTTTGGCCAACATAGTAGCTATGTCCCTCTCAGGGATTGGATGAGATTGGTCATCAATACCGAACTCTAAACCATCACCCTTGTGGTAGGCCAGGGCCGGATTATCACCATAGGCTACTGGGTCGAGTTGGTATACAATAACCATACCACGTCCTGAATCGCCAATCCACGATTCGTAAAGCTGATCAGCTCGCTCGCGAAGACTTGAGTCTAGAACATGATGATAGATTACCAGATACACCGGGTAATTGTGATCCTGCTTCATCGCTGATAGACTAGTAACAATTGCAGACAATATCCGAGGGCTCTCAGCAAAAACTTCCGCCTCATCCAAAATGTGATTCTCAGGTATGGCAACATCATCTGCAGTCACCATTGACTCAACAAGCTCGGGTTGAGCACAACCTGTGCTAAACTTAACTAAAATGCACACACAAATGCAGCATGTCGAAATCCTCAATAAGGATTTGGGATTAATGAGAAATCGCGAAATATCAATATTCACACTACTTAAGCTAAGTAACATCGGCAGATAATCAAGAATCGATCTTTCGATTTAGACGTCTGACTGTTTTTGGGATGCTTTTTTCTCTTTGATTTCCCCCCTAATTTCTATGATAGCGGTTAAAAACAACAACATTGCCGCAATAGAAATACAGCTGTCTGCTACGTTAAAAGCGGGCCAATGTCCTCCACTGGAGGGCATTATCTTTTGATAAAGTGGCAGTTTGAAGTCCAGAAAATCCACTACATAACCTTGACCTAGACGATCCCAAAAACTCTCATTTTTGTATACTTCAAGCCAGAAACCCTGAAATAAGCGATCCGTCAAATTACCTAGGATACCAGCTAGAAGTAGTGGCGCAGACCATCGAGATGGCCCTGCAAAAGCTCCCTGTTTCCAAAAAAACAAAATTAATATAAGCGCAATAACTAGTATCGCTAGAAAGACCATAGGAGCCCACGTAGTGCCATTGCCTATGCCAAAAGCTACCCCCTGATTATGACGTCTCACCAGATTGAAAAAACCTTCGATAACAGGGCGAGTATCCTCACCGACAAAGTGCTTAGATCCATCAACGAGCACAAACGGCACCTTGAAGGTCATTACCACCCACCATTTAGATATCTGATCCAGAACGTAGAGCGGCACTGTAATCCAAAGAACGTGCTTAACCAGTGTCTCGAGAGATAGATTCTTGTTCATTGCTTATTGCTTGCAGCTTCTTTCGGTGGGAGCACTAGCCAAACAGCATTGCGCCTAGAGATCAAAATCATTTAGGCAACCTCATTACAGCGGCCACATAAATCTGCAACCAGGGGCTCATATCGACGGCATCGTGGACACATATTATGATCTGTCGCCTTGGCTTCCGCAGCAATCTGCTCACCTGACTCGAGATGGAGATCAGCAAGTATGAAAAACTCAGTCACAAAGTCACGATCAGCTAAAAGCTCACGACATGGATGATCACCAGGAAGAGTCACCGTAACATCAGCCTCATTGTTTTTATTAAACGTCTTCGCCTGCACCTCTTTTTCAATCGCCGTTTGTATGATCGCACGTAATTCTAGTAACATGTCTATCTTAGCTATGGCTTCACCAGATTCAAAATCTGGGTCAACAGTCGGAAAATCCTGCTCATGCACACTTCCCTTGCGCCCCGCATGCTCCCAGGCTTCATCCGCTGTAAATGCAAGAATAGGAGCCATCAAGCGACATACAGCATCAAACACACGGTGCATCACTGTCTGTGCAGCCATTCGGCGCTGCGAATTCAGCGCGTCACAATACATTCTATCTTTGGTGATATCAATATAGAGAGCACTCAACTCATGAGCACAAAATTGGTTAATCTCGTTGAAAACCTTGCGGAATTGGTAGGCCTCATATGCTTTGCCACATTCAGCAATCACACCATTGAGGCGTTCTAGCACCCACTGATCAAGCAAGGTCATTTCACCCTTTGCAACAGACTGAGACTCAGCATCAAAGCCATTGATATTACCTAACAAAATACGCAGAGTGTTTCGCAAACGACGATATGGGTCAGTGACTTGTTTGAAGAGCTTATCAGAGAAAGGAACCTCCGTTTGCCAGTCTACCGATGCAGCCCATAGCCGCACAATATCAGATCCAAACTGATCATAATAGTGTTTTGCATTGATTGGCTTACTGCCTGATTTGGAAATTTTCTTGCCTGAGGTGTCTACCACAAAGCCGTGAGTCATCACCGCTTTGTATGGGGCTGCGCCTCGCGCTGCCACACTAAGCATCAGAGAACTCTGAAACCAACCACGGTGCTGGTCTGTCGCCTCCAAATAAAGATCTGCTGGTGCAGAAAGCTCTGGATGTCGATCCATCACCGCAACATGGCTCGATCCAGAGTCGATCCAAACATCAAGTGTATCACGACATTTTGTAGATCCTTCAGGAAGTCCTAGGCGAGCGGCTAGCTCGGCGTCGTCGAGCTCAAACCAGATATTGGTTCCCTCTTTTTCCACCAGATCCGCCACCTTACTGATGAGTTCATTGTTGATGATCGCCTCACCATCTTTATCAAAAAATACAGGTAGCGGCACTCCCCATGTGCGTTGCCGAGAAATACACCAGTCAGGCCTTGACTCCACCGTTCCGTAGATTCGGTTACGTCCCCATTTAGGAAGCCACTCAACCTTGTCAATTTCATCGAGGGCCTTGCCTCGTATGTCTTTGAGAGAAATGAAAAACTGCTCAACAGCACGGAAAATAATAGGTGTCTTCGATCGCCAACAGTGTGGATATTGGTGCTCGTATAGCTCACGACCAAGCATCGCATCCGCCTCTTCAAGAATTTCGGTGATACGTTTGTTGGTCTTAAATACATGCTGCCCTACCAACTCATCTAAGCCGCATTCATCGGTAAATTTTCCATCTGCATCGACTGGAGACAACAAGCCGAGCTCATTTTGCTGACCTGCAACGTAGTCGTCAGCACCGTGCCCAGGGGCAATGTGAACGGCGCCGGTTCCGGTCTCAGTCGTCACAAAATTGGCCAAAATAATTTTAGCCGTTCGTGGCAAAAATGGATGATTTGCCTCCATTCCCTCTAACTCACCTCCTTTAAAGCCAGCATGTGTTTCGCTCAAAACAAATCCAGTCTTAGCAGCAAAATCATCGATCAAATCCTTTGCGACAATGAGCTTTTGGGTGCGTCCATCCTCATGCACGAACGTTGCACAAACATAATCAAATTGATCGTGAACAGCTATGCCAAGGTTGGCAGGAAGGGTCCATGGTGTCGTCGTCCATATCACCATCGATGCTCCTGCAAGATCTCCCTCCGCATCCTTGAGGACAAAGCGAACGTAAACCGCCATGCTCTTTTTATCTAAATACTCAACTTCTGCTTCTGCTAGTGCAGTTCCAGCACCATAACTCCATAGCACAGGCTTACGACTCTGGTAGACAGCATCCATTTCGACAAGCTTGCCGAAGGTCCGAATGATGTCGGCCTCATAGCTAGGATCGATTGTTAAATAAGGGTTTTCCCAATCACCAAACACTCCGAGACGTCGAAAACTCTCCCGCTGGATATCAATAAATCCACGAGCAAATTCAGAACAGCGTCGACGTACCTCTGCAGGCTCCTCATTTCTGGCGTCTTGCATCACCTTGAATTCAATCGGAAGTCCATGGCAATCCCAGCCCGGAATATAAGGTGTCTCAAATCCAGCCATTGTCTTAGACTTCAACACGAGATCCTTAAGCACTTTATTCAAGGCCGTTCCCATGTGCACGTCACCATTTGCAAATGGCGGGCCATCATGGAGAATAAAGCGCGGTGCCCCCTGATCCTTTCGACGCTTTTGTATCCTCTCGTAGAGCCCTTGATTATCCCAACGCTCAAGACGTTTGGGTTCATTTTTTACCAAATCCCCACGCATGGGGAAAGTTGTCTCAGGCAGACTCAGGGTTTCCTTGTAATTTTTTGCTTCCTCGCTCATGGCATATGGTGACTTCTCGAGGCGCGGAAACTAGACACTATGCCCCACTGGGTCAATGGCGTAGTTATGTAAGCTCATTGTCCATATACTCGGAACAAACAAGTTTCGCGCTGAAGATTCTGTTTGCTGTAGTTCGTCTCTGGGTGTGGCGATTCAATAGGCCTAATCCTTACCATAGCTGCAATAAATAACATAAAAATCTACCTCATCTTGGAGCGCACACTGGCACCGCCGTCCAGTGACTTAATGGGTTGGAACGCTTTTACACCTCGATAATATTTTGGGAGCACAAATTATCACCTTTACCTAACTTTTATCGGCTGCCATGTGTTCCGTAATTGATGTGGTAGATTTAATCTGTAACTTTGCAAAGAAACGTCCTAGCATACGCCCGTGAAAGTAGGCATCCTCGCAAACCCCAACAAAAAAGGAGTAGATCAAATCGTCAAGAACCTCTGTGTCTCTCTAAAGCAGCACAAACTAGTTCCCATACTTGAAACCACTACAGCCAGGCTCATCAATGAGACAGAAGGCATTGATGCCAGCCAACTGGCAGCCACGTGCGACTTAGTGGCTGTTCTGGGCGGTGACGGAACCATGCTCAACGCTGCTAATCAGCTGGGGCCAGCTGATATCCCAGTAGCAGGAATTAATGTTGGAACACTGGGCTTCCTTACGACCTGCACCGATAGCGAACTCGATATTTTCGCCAAAGCCGTGGCCGAGAAAGATTACACACTCATCACGCGCATGCAACTACGCGCCACAATCACATCTGCTACAGGTGAGAAGAAAAGCTTCCGCGCTCTCAATGAGGTCACGCTTGCCCGAGGCCAAACAGGCCGTCTCGTCGCACTTGATGCATGGGTGGATGGCGAACTTCTCAACCATTACCGTGCCGATGGCCTCATTGTAGCGACGACCACGGGCTCGACAGCTTACTCACTCTCAGCAGGTGGGCCTCTGATTGCACCCAAAGCCGAGGTTTTTGTTATCACTCCAATTTGCCCGCATTCGCTAAGCAACCGATCCTTGGTAGTTTCCCACAGCTCACTCGTTGAACTCGCTCCAGCTGAGGATGCTGAATGCCCAATGTTTTTGACTATAGATGGCCGTGATGTAATGGCAATTAATCAGGGTGATCGCATCCAGGTCGAGCAGGCTGGGCACGCACTACCCCTGCTGAGACTGGAAGGTCGCAACTTCTACTCAACACTACGTCAAAAACTAGGCTGGGGGCGAGATTAACAGCACATCAGCGCCAAATCCCACCACCAGACAAGGTATCAATATCGTTCAAATACCCTCATCACTGATCCTGACCTCATGAGATACGACCCAGCCGAATCAGAACTTTTTGTTCATAATCGATCGCGATTATATCCAATGCTCAAGAAAAGCAGTCTTGCAATACTGGACTCTAACGACCTAATGCCTACCAATGCGGATGGCACTCTGCCATGGAGGCAGAACTCAGACCTATATTACCTCACTGGTATCGATCAAGAGGAGAGCACCTTACTGATATTTCCAGATGCAACTGAAGAATTAGATCGAGAGATACTTTTCATCAAAGAAACCAGTGAACATATTGCTATTTGGGAAGGTGAAAAACTATCAAAGCAGAGAGCCAACGAGCTCTCAGGCATCAGCAACGTTCAATGGAATTGTCAGTTTCACTCAGTATTAGAGCGCCTCACTCGTCAGGCTGAACATATTTACCTGAATGCAAATGAACACCCACGGGCAAACTCAAATGTGCAAACTCGTGATGTTCGACTATTGGAGAAATGCAAGCATGACTATCCTGATCATCAATTCGAGCGGCTGGCGCCCCTTATGCACCAGCTCAGGATCATCAAGCACTCAGCCGAAATCAATATGATTCAAAAGGCCTGTAATATAACCGAAGCAGGTTTTAGACGCGTGCTTGGTTTTATACGGCCAGGTGTTGGCGAGTGGGAAATCGAGGCTGAGTTTATCCACGAATTTATCAAACAGCAATCAACCGGATTCGCTTACAGCCCAATCATCGCAAGCGGAAAAAACAGTTGTATACTTCACTACATTAAAAATAACCAACGGTGCCAAGATGGTGAGCTACTCCTCATGGATGTCGCCGCAGAATACGCCAATTGGAACTCCGACATGACCCGCACAATACCAGTGAATGGCAAGTTCACACCAAGACAACGTGCTGTATACGATGCCGTATTGAAGGTCCTAAGGAAGTGCAACGATATCCTGCGTCCAGGCATATCGCCCAAAGAATACCAAAATCAAACTCTCAACTTTGTTGAAAGTGAACTCATCGAACTGGGCCTGATTGATGAAGACGAAGCAAAGCAACAAGATGCTAGCAAACCATTGGTAAAAAAATATTTCATGCACAGCACCTCCCATCACCTGGGCCTTGATGTTCATGATGTCTGCCCTCCTGATGAGCTCTATGCTGCTGGTATGGTTCTCACAATAGAGCCGGGCATTTACATACCCGATGAGAAAATAGGTGTTCGTCTAGAAAACAATATTCTCATCAGAGAGCATGACAACCTCGACCTCATGGCCAACATACCAATCGAGGCTGACGACATTGAGTCCTTGATGGCAGAGCCAGCTTGTTAGTTTTTAGACTAAAGCAAGCAGCTACCTGTTTTCAGCGACTACTAATGGGCTTTTTTCAACATTTTACTCGCACGCTTTTCAACTGATGATGCAGCCTTAGCATCATCATTGGAGCGCAAAAATTCAGCAAAGTTTGCTGAGACAGTAGCATAGTCCATGGGGGCTTCCTTCACCACCTCCTCGTAAATCTTGAGAGAAGTTTGGTAATTCTCCCTCGCCAAATCCTCTTCGCCAGTGTGACTCAGAGCTACCGCTAAATTAGCAAATGCTTGTGCTGTCTCTATGTGCTTGTCACCGAACACTTTTTGCCGTGCATCTAAGGCCATCACAAACATTTCTCTGGCCTGATCATAACAGCCAGCAGCTAAGTAGAGAGCACCAATGTTGTTACAAATAGCCGCAGTTTCCTCATCCTCTGAGCCCAAGTGCTCGTTGTAGAGCTGCAATGCTTTGAGATACAAAGTTTCAGCTGCATCAAAGTCGCCGCAGCTTTTGTAGATATATGCCAAATTGTTGCACAAACTAGCGATATCAATTGCCGATGGTGGATCCATTCGCTCAAACAGTTCTATACTGCGTTTGTAGAATGTTACCGCCTCATCTGTGTTACCATCGGTTTCATAGACCACTGCTACACTGGCACTCAACCGCGCCATGGCCTCAGTTTGTGAATCTTCACTGTCGAGTAAACCTAATGCCTCAAAATACGATTTTCTGGCTTCTTCCAAGACGCCATACTGACGATAAAAATCGCCCTGAACCTCCAACGAGAATGAGAGCTCGTCGATGTTTGCTGCGTCATCTTGATATTCCAAGCGCGCCTTTTCAACAGCTGCGCTTGCAGTATTTTTGGCTTCATCCCACCGCCCCGCTTGGCACAGTTGCCTGACACGGTCATGTAGCATATGTAGTAAGTTGGCTGTGCCTGATTCCATACGTTGATTTTAGCTTGGTTGTGGTTGAATCAATACGCTTTTATGTAAGATCTTAATGAGTGTAGTAAACACTAGAGGAAACCTTATGACCAGACATAAATCACTCGAAGACTCATCGGCTTATTTCATCCAAGCAAGAAGATCTCGACCGTGGTATACTACCAAAAGCCTGCTCCAAAGCCATCGCCGCACTGGAGCGCTCATGAGCCACTCCCAGCAAGCGAGCTAACTCGTGCTCAAAGTGTAGCACCCCTTTTTGATCAGCACCCTTTTCACCCAAATAGCATAAGCCTCTTTGCAATAAATCGTAAAGTTCGGGCACAGGATGATCTGGCTCCACCACATGTGAAAGTAGATCTACAAAATAAGATGCCACGAGCGTATCTCGATAACGCTTCCTAATATTTTCGCGGTAATTCAAGACCACAAGCTCAGTCAAAGCATGCAACTCACTCTTACGACTGCGCACCCAATTTAATTCAGCTTCAAAAAACAAATCCAACTTACCAGAAAAAGCTCCTTTAGATCTACGAGCACCCTTGGCAACCGTCTTAATCAAACCGTGATCACGAGTGCACCAATGCACTATTAAACTCGTCTCGGTAAGCTTCGTTAGCCGTATGATAATCCCCTCTGACTTTTCCATATGCACCTCTATAATGCATGCATTCAACCACATACAAAATAACAAATTTAATGCTGATCCAGCAACACTCCCTTTTTATTATTTGGGCTTTAAATGTTGCCCCTCAGGGGCTAGTAATCTGCGAAGCATGAGTGAACTTAATATCGCTGACCTCCTGGCGCTCGATACCGGAGCTTTAAAAAGCCGGCTATCTGAACTCAGGAGGTATCTTTGACGTTCCAGAATTGAAACATAAACTTGGTGAATATGACACTAGGATGTCGGACACATCTTTCTGGGATGATGCTGACAAAGCACAAGTCATCGTCAGCGAAGCCAACATCGTAAAAGGTCGGCTCAACCCCTTTCTAGAGCTGGAAAATCGAGCCCAAAACCTCGATGAAGTGATTGAACTAGCAAAAGAAACAGACGACATAGAATTTGCCCGTGAAGCTCACGATGACTTTAACGCTATTGTATTGGAGCTAGATAAATTTGAACTGATTACTCTGCTTGATAAGCCAACTGACGTCTCAAATGCCTACCTCACCATACAAGCAGGGGCAGGCGGCACTGAGGCTTGTGACTGGGCCGAAATGCTTCTCCGCATGTATACACGCTGGGCTGAAAACAAGGGCTTCACTGTCACTAACCTAGATTACCAAGACGGAGATGGCGCCGGCTGTCGCACAGCTTCACTTAAAATTGATGGGCCTTACGCTTATGGCTATCTTAAAAATGAACGAGGTGTTCATCGCCTCGTTCGAATTTCGCCCTTTGATGCTGCCGGCAAACGTCATACTTCTTTTTCAGCTATCGACGTGACACCCGAAATCTCCAAAGACATCAACATAGAAATTCCGGACACGGATGTAGATATTAGCACCGCACGATCTGGCGGCGCAGGCGGTCAAAATGTAAACAAGGTTGAAACTGCCGTAATCCTTAAACACAAGCCAACGGGGATTATGATTCGCTCAACCCAAGAGCGATCTCAGCTGAGAAATCGTGAAAATGCATGGTCATTATTACGAGCCAAACTATACCAAATCGAAGAGGACAAGCAACGGGCAGAAGCTGATCGTGAATATTCGGCCAAGGGAGAAATCGGTTGGGGTAGCCAAATACGATCTTACGTCTTTCAACCCTACCAGATGGTCAAGGACTTGCGAACAGGTGAAGAAACAGGCAACATATCGTCTGTTATGGATGGCAATATTGATTCATTCGTTGAGGCCATGCTCAAGGGAAAGACACGAGAGAGTTAATCCATAACCAACACCATAAGCGAAATCAAATTATGACAACAAATCGAACAGGTATTTTGCTACTCGTGTCCGGCCCCTCGGGCTCCGGCAAGACCACGCTGTGTCGACGATTAGCTGACGAAGGTGAAGCCATTTATTCGACCTCCTGCACCACTCGTCCGTCACGGAAGGGAGAGCTTGACGGTCACGACTACCATTTTCTGGACAGAGATACTTTTGAAGAAAAAGTCACCAATGGAGAATTCCTTGAGTACGCTGAAGTCCATGGAAACTTGTATGGCACACTCAAAACAGAAGTACTTAGCCACCTTATCGAGGGCGTCGATGTTGTCATGGATATAGACGTGCAAGGGGCAGATCAAGTTCGCAACTCCAATGATACCAGTATTGATGCTGCCTTAGTGGATCTTTTTGTCATGCCTCACACCGAAGAAGAGCTTGTCAAACGCCTTACTGGTAGAGGTTCAGACTCCCAAGACGTCATCGAATTGCGCATGAAAAACGCCCTTGGTGAAATAACTCACTGTTCAAAATATACCTACCGACTGTTGTCTGATACTCGAGAACAAGATTACTACCAATTTAAGTCTCTTATCGTCGCTGAACGCCTCAAACTCTCTCGCTACAAAAATCATTAACCCCATCACTCAGAAAATGAAGACCGTCATCCTAGGCATCACTGGCTCTATCGCAGCTTACAAAGCTGCCGGTATTGCATCACAGTTGGTTAAAAATGGTCACCATGTTCACTGTGTAATGACTCGATCAGCGACCGAATTCATTACCCCTCTCACCCTTCAAGTTATCTCCCAACATTCAGTGCTGGTCACCTTAGAGGACGAAAAGCAGGCATGGAAACCGGGGCACATCGATCTCGCCGACCGCGCAGACCTATTGCTGGTAGCCCCTGCCTCAGCCAACACAATAGGCAATTTCGCTCATGGACTAGCACCTGATCCACTTTCAAGCATTTACCTAGCCACAGAGGCCCCCGTTCTCATCGCTCCTGCAATGAATGGTAAAATGTGGCTCCATCAAGCCACTCAACGCAACATAACTCTTCTAGAGCAAGATGGCTGCCAATTCATAGGACCCGAAAAAGACGGCATGCTCGCTTGCGGCTACGCTGGCCCGGGCAGGCTGAGTGAAGAAACCCAAGTGATTGAGGCAGCTGAGGCTTTACTTGCAAACTAAACATAAAAACCTTGATGACTATCCTCATCACCGCAGGGCCTACTCGTGAGGCGATTGACCCCGTCAGATTCATAACCAACAAATCGTCAGGGAAAATGGGTTACGCCATTGCAAAGACCGCTGCCGATCAAGGCCACCGCGTTATCTTAATATCTGGGCCCACCCGATTAAATGTACCTGACAAGGTCGACTACATACCAGTCGAAAGCACCCAAGAAATGTACGACAGCGTTGAGCATTGGATTAAAAAAGCTGATATTGCCATCTTCTCTGCTGCCGTTGCTGATTACCAACCAGCCTCAATTTCCGAGCAGAAAATCAAAAAGGCTACAGGAGCTATGACACTCGAGCTTGTTCAAACTCCAGATATCCTTGGCTCTGCACGGAAGAGCTTCGGCTATGAGGGAGTATTAGTGGGTTTTGCTGCAGAAACGGAGCAACTTGAAAAAAATGCCCGAGCAAAATTAGACCGCAAAAACTGCGATCTCATCGTCGCTAATGATGTTTCACGAGAAGATATAGGCTTTGATACCGACGAAAATGAGATTCTAATCATTTCCCCTCATCACACCGAAAAGCCTGCCAAGGCATCGAAACAACACCTCAGCCATATTATCCTTGAGCACGCTATGGACCTAGCCTCGTCCAGAAAGGTGGATTAGCTCTTTCAAGCGTGAGCAATCGTGCTGCAAAGACTTCGGCATATCAGATATTTTCCATGGTAGACGGTAGCGCCAATTTTTGCCGCCTACCGTTCCAGGTATGTTGATACGTTCAGTGCTATCAATAATGTCTGTAATCATCACAGATGCATAATCAGCATTCGACTTTAACAAACGGTCAAACAACGCCCATTTTACAACAGGGCCATAATCAGCATAACAATCGGCACTTGAGCCCTTAGGCAAGCCTGCAAAATCACTGAGCAATTCCAAACCCCGTATTGCCCCCTCGTGATCAAGACCGCCTAGCATCCCCTTTAAGCTATTCCACATTGCCGGAATAGAATCATGATCATGCGTAGCATACGTAGCGAATGCACATTCTGGATAATCAGCCCCTGATAGAGTTTCGCCATGCCCCCTGACCTCCCAATGACACACTTTAAAACCTGCTATGCCTAAACTTTCCATGTTAGGCCTGACATAATCTGGCACACAGCCTAAATCCTCGCCGACCACTTCCCCATCACCGGCAGCATCCTGAATAATCCTAAGATACTTATCTCCATCGGCAAGGTTTGCAGCTCTGTTTTCCTCGGTATCATCTGAACATGGGAAAAACCCAGGGAGAGCCCCCCCAGTGATGTCTCCTGCCTGTTTCTCACTTAAGCCAATAAATTCTTCGTTACGTCTTGGCCGCCATGGAAAACTATAGATGCGATAAAAACCAAGAATGTGATCAATTCTAAAGATGTGAAAAATATCTGTTAGTTTTTCAATGCGGCGACGCCACCATGAAAAATTATTTTTTTCCAAAACATCCCAGCGATAAATAGGGATCCCCCAGTTCTGCCCCCACTGACATGCAAACGCATCATCTTTAAAAACTGTTTCGGGCGGCGACCCACCCGACAAAGTGAGATCAAACCACTGTGGTTCAAAAAACACATCAGCACTACTATAGGATATACCAATGGGTATATCGCCCATCAATTTGACATCATGCTGGTGTGCATATTCTCTCAATTTACGCCACTGCGAAAATGCATGCCACTGCGCCCATGCGTAAAAGGTAAGATTGCGCTCAACCTCCTCCACCGGCATCGATGCCAGATACAATTCCGCAGCCTCTGGAGTGTTATACTCCTCTGGCCAAAGTTCCCACTCCTCCGTTCCAGCAAGTTCCATCAACCACCTGAACTTGCAGTAAGGAACTAACCACTCTGCTTCCTCAACACAGAAAGCATCAAATACGGTATCAGCTTCATCTTCGGCCCAAAAATCATCAAAACCCTGCGCGAGCAAGCCCCACTTAGCACTACTCACCTCCTCATAGTCAACAAGATGATCTGGGTCTGATTGTAGGTTCTGTTTAGCCGCGACTGCTTCAATGTCCGACACACTTATTTGTGGAATATCCTCAAGGGAGATCAAGAGTGGGTCCAGAGCAATCGAGCTTATGGCGTTGTAGGGGCTGTGGTCTGAGCCAGCCTCATTGATGGGCAACAGCTGTAGAAATCCCACTTTGTGTGACACGGCCCAATCGACCATTTCATGCAACGCTCTTGTATCGCCAATGCCCAAATCACGCTCTCGACGTAGCGAGGAAACCGGAATCAAGACACCTAATCTTCTTAATCGATCCATATTAGCATTGGCCATGTGAGGGGGTATGATGCGGGCACCCCATTTAGGCAATACTAAACAGAAAACATCACCGACTTATGACGCAGGCACGTTGGAAAATAGCAGCTTGAAATAAAGCATGTGAAACATCATAATGATCTTTGACATGAAAAATACGAACTGCTTAGATCAACGTCCCTCTCTCGCTATTCTTTTTATCGTAGTGCCAGCTACCCTAGCATTAATATCTTCTTGTGCCCCAGACCCAGCTCTCCAGCGTCAAATGGAGCAAGATATTCTAACCGCTTCAGAATTAAGAAAAGCGGGTGACACAACTGGCGCCCAACAAGGACGCGGCAGTCACGCATATGGCCACGGAGGCTTTTAGCCTGTGGCGCTCAGCCACACAACATAACCTACGACAGGCCAAACTAAATGGCCCATCGTCTTTGCTCTCAATCAAGATGAATTAGGCCCCGTAGCGAGACCAGAAGATATCGTTGCCTGTGAGGGCAACCACCAGTGAGTCCCATCCACTTTCGGTGATGTCAACACGCTTCGTAAGATCAAAGAGCACCCGAAGGCGAACCATCTCACGATTAGACTCTGGTACAACTTCGAAGCTAGCTCCAGAATGCGCCATCCGGAAAAACGCAGCACACATGGCAATACTCGCATCTGATGGAGCTTCTTTTGTGGCCGTGCGCAATGGCTCAAGGTTCTTGGCGAGCAAGCGCGAAGAAAGCGTAAATTCTATGCCTCCCTGGGTCTGGGAAATAAGGATAACTCCAGCATCTCGCATCACATCAGTGATGGCCTTTAGGAATGGCCTAACTTCTGACTGAACCGCTTCGACGGAACCTGGCCATCCGCTCTCAGATTTTTCATCACCTATCCATTGGAAACAACCCAACTCCTCGGTAATTGGGGTCACCACATCACCCACAGAAACGCTCTGCCCATACTCTAGCACATTGCCTTTTAGGCTTTCGCTTGTTAGGCCTTCACGTATACTGCGCAAGAATAATAAATGTCTCCGGTAGAGTTCTCTCCAGTTAATACTTGGATCCAGACCGAGCTCCTTAACGTCATCCTTGGCACCAATTTCAGCAAGCTCAACCAGAGCTCTGAGGGCCTCACCTACATGGCTCAACTCCTCATGGCTGAAGACGGCCATGGTTGCGATAGATAAAACTCGATCAGATGATGCGAGCATTTCGACGCTAGACAATTTTTGGCGCAGTAGAGCATCACGCTCCTGCTGTAGGCTATAAAGTTCTAAGGCACGCACAATAGCCGCTTCCAAATCATTTACCTCCCATGGCTTAGTGATATATTGGTAGAGACCTCCTTTATTAACAGCCTCAATCGCGGTATCAATATCTGCGTAAGCAGTGGAGAGGATGCGAATACATGATGGCTTAAGCTCGTTCACTTTCTCAAGTAACTGAGAGCCTGTCATATTGGGCATGCGTTGATCCGTGACAACCACCGCGATTTGCTCAACATTCTCTTTGAACACCTCCAGCGCTTGCATTCCATCTACCGCAGTAAGAATGTTAAACTTGTCACCAAATAAGCGACAGAAATACTTTCGAGTTTTCTCCTCATCGTCAACGAAGAGAACTACTTTTTCGTTATTAGAATTATCCATAGACATTTAATATGTAATTAGTTAATTTATTTTAATCAAAAAACCAAGAACTTTAGCGCTCGATTTTTTCTGCAAAAACGTATTTTTTTTGTTATTTTTTGAAATGTATTCTAAACTCCGTGAATTCATTCAGCACAGATTTAACCTCAATCTTAGCATTGTGCTGATCGAGGATACGGTGACAAATACTCAAACCAAGCCCCATGCCCTCGCCGACGTCGTTTTTTGTAAAAAAAGGTTCGAACATACGTTCAATGTCCGCTTCCGAAATACCGCAGCCATTATCTCGCAAAATGAGAGTAACTAGTTTATCATCCGACTTTGTAGCCAAGCTAACCTTCCCCTGAAATGGTCCCGATTGGGCCTGCTTAACCTCGATAGCTCTTGCTGAGTTCTGCAGAAAATTAATCAGGAGTTGGCAAAGCTGCCTCTCATTGCCCTCGATTTCTGCAGACGGATCAATATCAATCTCCAAATCAATCTCTGCGAGAGTTGAGCTCGCTAATTTCCGAGCACTCTCGACAAAGGAAGTCACATTAAGCTGATCCATCGCAGCTGTGTCGCCTCGGGTAAATGACCTTAAATCAGTAATGATGCCAATCACACGAACGAGTCCTTCCTCTGCATCCGAAACAACCTCCATGTAATCTTCCCGCTCGTCCTCACTGATGGCCGATTCAAAAGTCTTAAGTGTATGCAACGCAATCTTACTATAATTAAGGGGGTTGTTCACCTCGTGCACGATTCCAGCACTCATGCGCCCAAGGGATGAAAGTTTTTCACTCTGAACCAGCAAACTACCTTGTTCCTTCAACTTAAGGTTAGCAGCTTCCAATTCTGTATTATTCTCCTCCAGCTTTCGGTTGATCTGTCGCAATTTTTTATTAGAGGCAGCAACCTCCTTAGAGAGACAAAACTCTCTAAACCGGCTATGGTTGTAAAAATACGTCGCTGTCGTAGTAATCGCCCCAGTCACAAAAATAAAATAGCTAGGTATGAATGCGCTATTCCAACTAAGCCCCTCAGAATGGCTGAAAACAGCCCATGTATACATGAATAGGCAAAGCATAGCATTGATTGCACTATCGAATGTATTCCAGCGCAGCAGCAAGGTCGCTCCAACCAATACTAAATTCAAACCGGCATAATAAGGAGACCCCGCCCCTTCGGTTAAGAAAATCATGTAAGAAATAGAAGCAATGGGCAACATCGCGACTGTGTGCACCACCAATCTTGCAAGCAGGTTACTCTTAATAAATCCCGATAATACCGCAAAAGTAATCAACAGTGCTGCCGTCACTATTCGATTAACCAGTAGTGTAGAGACACTATCATAGTAGACCACAACATCTAGACCAACGCCTACCATCATAAAAATGGCACCAAAAATGGCAGCTTGCTGACAATTCGCTATCCTCGCACGTTCCTCAGAAATCTTAAAAAGCTGCCTAGTGGTGTGTTGCGATTCGCTCATTTGTTATTGCTTGGGTAGCGCTTAGGAGCTGCTGAATGGATCCATGGAGACCTTTCGAATCTCTAAAAATAGGTTTACACCAGTCGCTTCTCTCCTGAGCTCGGTTCTCATAACAGTTCCATCCAAAGGAATCAAGTCGAGCATTTCCCAATCGCTACGATAAACCAAATTCCATTCCACCACATATTCCATCCAGCCAATGCAGGGATTCGTCGACGCTACGTTTGTGACAATACAAATACCATGTTGACGCAATAATTTAGTAAATACATTCACCAATTTTTTGCATATTTTCTGGGACAAATAATCAAACAGACCGGCACAATAAACCAAATCATACGACTCCAATTCTAGACCGCCAGCTCCCCTGCTGGCCTGTTTAAGCAGCTGGTGCACTGAACGTTGCAGGATCTTGATCTGTGTATTCCTGCCATGTTTATCTTTAAGGTCTGATAGTATCTGATTTGCGTATTCCGTCGTCTCCTCGTTAAAGTCCAGGAGGGTGAAATCACATTGGTCACTAATTGCATCATTCGCCAAAAAGCGCTGGATTTCATGAGCAGACCCACACCCCAAATTAAGAACCTTGAGACGGCGACCTTTCCCAACGACCCGCGATGCCTCGGTTTTGAGAGTCTCATACAAGTAATCAATACGATTTCGGTGCGCCTTAACTGGCTCAAAGTTCAAAAACACACTATTGATGACCTTGGCAAAAAGTGAGTCACCTTCGAAAGGGTCACGCAACATCATATTTACCACTTCATAATCACCAGCATAACCAAGCGGCTTCGTGTAAGCTCTGTAGGCGAATGGAGAACATAACATTAAAGGATGCATTTGACGCCTAACATAAAGCTTATGAGCTGCTTGATCTGGCACATTCACATTGCGCGTAGATGCCTCGAAATTGAGCATTTGCGGATTAAGCTCGTCCTCCATCCTCCCCTCAATTTCTGAGATTACGGAGCGCTCTAATGCCTCTACATCCTCAGTGCCAGTAGATTGTATCCCCAAGTCAACCTGCTCAAGCCAACGCCTAAGCCCAATCATCATGTTCTGCATATCAGCCACATTGAGCTTAAAATCAGCTGACACATGATGCGCCTTTTTCCAATCGTCTACGAATTCATCGAACTGAGACACCAACTCTCCACGCTGTGCACTTGCGAGAAAATCAAGCTCCCTCCAGCCGTTTGATAGAGTTGCCTCACATATTAAAACTGCACCCGTATTAACGATACTTGATACAACAGCCTCACCCACATAGACCAATTGCCCGTTCATATGTATACTGAAATTTCTCAGGACCTCTGAGAGTTGCAGACTACAAAATGGGTTATAGATCTCAAACGATACGGTGTAACGATGTACTCTCAACATACTCGCGCTGAGTTCATGCCCTTGGCTGTTCTCACACTTTACACTATTGTTGCTGGGGCTGGGATTTCTCACGAACGTGGATCAAGTTAATTTCTAATATGCATTCCCCCCCCAATCGGTAGAGACCTCACCATGCATTACACCTACAGCGAGTTCATTTAATGTTGTTTTTTGTAATACGGCACCCCCACTTTTTAAAGAAAATTTGAACTAATTGAGAAAAAAGAGTGCATGCGTTACATTTTTCAGTTAATCTTTCTTGTATCTTAAGAACTTTTCCGTAACAAATTCAGTTATATATTATGAGTAGGCCAGCAACACCCACACCATTCCACCGTGAAGGTGCTAGAATTCTAGACAAGTCAGGGGTTAATCTTCTTCAGCTAGCAGAGCAGAATAACTTCAATGTGAAGAAAGTAGCTGAAATCCTAGGCTTCACGGTAATTCAGCTGCAGCGTCATGTTGAATCGGCAGTTGGCCTCAAACCCAAAGATCTTTTTTGTAATCACCGCGCACTCCTTGCTAAGCGCATGATCAGTGAAGGTATCAACTTACATGACATCAGTGAAAAACTTGGCTACCTCTACTACAGTCATTTTTGCACAGACGTTAAAAAGTTTTTTGGTATTTCGCCTAAGCAACTGGAGCGAAAACTCAGACCCGAGTAATGCTTAACAGCATTAACACCAAACGATCAAGACTACCAGATCCACCAGATCAAAGCACATCCAATTTGAGTTGGCTGCGCGGTTAATTTGTTGAGGTTTTAGCTGCCTGCCATTCAAGCTCCATTTCGTCGAGCGATGCCCCCTCGAGACTGTTCCCGCTATTTTGTAATGCTAAATCCATTGCGGCAAACCGCTTTTCAAATTTAACATTAGTGGATTCAAGTAAAATCTCTGGATCCAATGAATGTCGCCGAGCTAGGTTTACTACTGAGAATAGAAGATCCCCGATTTCCTCTGCTAGGTTGTTTCGCTCAACCACGCCCGCTTCACTGAGTGCCTGAAGTTCAACGTCGACTTCCGCAAGCTCTTCACTGATCTTACTCATCACACCTTGGTCGTCAGGCCAGTCAAACCCCACTTTAGATGCTTTTTTTTGGAGTTTCGCTGCACGCAACATAGAAGGTAGCCCCTTACCAATATCATCCAGGTAAGGCTTCTGTTCATTGCCTTTCTCTTGCCGCTTGATCGCGTCCCATTGATTTAATACGCCCTCTGTATTTTCTACATTACTCTCCGCATAAACATGGGGGTGTCTTCTCACTAGCTTGTCAGAAACACCTCTTGCAACGTCATCAAAATTATAGCGCCCAGCCTCCTCTGCCAACTCGCTGTGAAATACAACTTGTAACAATAAATCACCAAGCTCCTCTTTGAGGTGATTCCAATCTCCTCTTTTAATCGTATCGACAGTCTCGTAGGTTTCCTCGACCAAATTGGACAACAAACTTTCGTGGGTTTGCTCTGCATCCCATGGGCATCCACCCGGGGCACGCAAACGATGCATTATCGAGCGCAGACGATCCATTTGCAGGGCCTGCTCTGGGCATTCAATCATTTCATCATCAGTCATTTTCACAATAGGGTGAGTATGTAATAGCTATCATTTTATTGTTCTGAAACGCGCCTCAGGACATCACGTTCCTCATTGGTTAGGCTCTGCAACCCTTCACGACTAACCTTGTCTAGGATGCGGTCGATCTCGGTATCATCCATATCAATATTAATTCGTGGTCGTAGTTTTTTTTCACGTACGATGGTGGCGTCTACAATGGGGCGGTGGCGAGAAATCATTACCTCATTGGAAATAAAGGACAACAACTGTGGATTTCTCATCAGGATAAAGCCCAGAATTGCACCTCCCAAGTGCCCTGCCTCACCACCCGCATTATTGAGATTTAAAACAATAACCACCACGCTGATACTCAATGCCATGAGCGCAAAAGTGCGCATTTTCATAGGTATAAAGAAAAATAGCAATACCTGTAAATTAGGCGCAATGACGGCCACACATGCAAGAATGCCAAAAATACCGGCGGAGGCCCCGACCATGGGGATCGAGGAATCATAGCCCTGCTTAGCAAACCAGCCGAGGTAAAAGAGCAACACGTAAAACAACGCTCCTACGACACCGGTGGAGAGATAGAAGAACAGGAATTTCCGGCTCCCCCACCAACGCTCGGCGAAATGACCGAAAAAGAACAAGCCCAACATGTTAACCAAGAGATGGTGCCCGTTGGCATGTAGAAATTGAAAACTAACAAATCTCCATACCTCTAGCTGCTCAACCCCAGCTGCCACGCTGAAGTTCCCCCACTCCCATAGAAATGAACGCTGAGTTTGCGGAGCCGAATTGGTCATCATGTCAAGTAACCAGACGGCAACATTGATGATGAGCAACCACTTCACCACCGGGCAACCCTCCAGTCGCGACGGCTCACGTGTCGCACCATTAAAGTTTTGGTGTGGCGCTGATTGCTGGTATGATCGATCTGATATTCCCATAAAAATAATTACTTACGCTTATCTCGTATTAAGCTTTCCAATCGATAGCATGGCTCAATCGTCCTCGCAAGACACTCCCACACCTTTCTGACACTCTGTTTTCCTAAGAGGTTACTTCTTGCCTCAATGGCAGAGCTTCTGCATCATCCCTGCATGACAGGCAGCACCACTCTCAAACAATACCTGTGGCCCATCGCCATCACATTATTGGGTACTGCCGCTGCGATGTATGTGATTCCAAGAGAGGTGCTTGCAGTCGACGAGCACATTCTGGGATTTCCCGATACTGATATCACTGGTCACCGGCTACGACCTTATCTTCTTGGTTTGCTATGCCTACTACCCGCTATTGCAGCTTGGATTTATCGCTGTGCTGGCAGCCTAGATCGCTACATGGCTCGGCAGTTTCTCACATCCTTCGCCCTTAGTATGGGGGCTTTGATGACGGTCATGATCTTAACCGATTTACAGAATAACATGTCTGACTTCAGCGAGGCTCAGAACACGCTCAATGTTGTAATCAGCTACTACGGCATCTTCATACCGGCAATGTTTGTTTTCATTTTGCCCTACGTCCTACTGCTATCACTTCTTTACTGTTTGGGTAAAATGTCGCGTCACCAAGAAATTGTAGCAATGATTCAGACGGGTCGTGGAGTATTTAGAATCGTCATGCCACTGCTTATTACGGGAGTTTTCAGCTCCATGGTGTGTCTTATTTTCAACTACCACTGGGGCCCCTGGGCAGAGGGCAACAAAGACCTCATCATTGACATCGCAAAGGATGGTGAAGCTGAACGTGCTCGGTCTGTTCTCTATCGAGATAGAGAATCGCGCCGCGTATGGCTTGTTGGATCATTCCCCTATCAATTCGAGAAAACAGGAGAGTTGCAAAACGTCACAGTTCACTCCTTCAACGAGGGTAACCACCCCACGACGAAGCTAGAGGCAAAAAAAGCAAAGTGGTCACGCAAAAATAAAAATTGGACCTTTTCAGAACTCCAGCTCATCGATTTACAAGCAGTTCCTGTGCCCATCAAAATAGATACCCCGTCAAGTATCACTCGAAATTGGCAAGAAACGCCCTGGCAAATCGTCAAACCAGGGCTAGATCAAAGCCACTTGGGCATTCCGGAGCTCAATAGCTGGTTAAAAGCTCACGAAGGTGTTCAATGGGCCAACCGACTTCCCTACCTTACTCAATGGCATTATCGCATTGCGCAGCCTATCATATGCCTCATCACCATCTTATTGGCAGCCCCTCTCGGTATAGTATTCAGTAGGCGAGGACTCGGAGGTGGCGTTTCCATTGCTTTATTTTTGTCCGCAGGAATGCTTTTTTCATCAAGCTTTTTTCTGACATTTGGTGAAGCTGGCCATCTACCGCCGCTGCTTGCTGCATGGTCTACCAACATTCTCTTTGCTCTGGTTGCTCTCTACCTCTTTCACCGACGCATCACAGGGCGCCCCATTTACGAAAGCATCAAAAAACTGCTTCCAGCAGGCAAATAATAGCAGAAAGAGCCTACCAGCCACAAATTCGGTCTTTTTTTCAACTCTTTCAGCTTGACCGCAGACTCCCTGCCCCCTAGCTTCCGCCCCCTTGCTGCGGTTGATTACTCCTTTATCGGTGTAAAAAACGCCAATTAACACTATTCAATTCAATTTATGAGAGGTATCGAAATCCAAAAAGGTGAGCCTGTAGACCGCGCCCTCAAGCGCTTGAAGTCCATGCTAGACTCCGAAGGTATTCTAGAGGAAATGCGCCGTCGTCGTGCATTTGAAACCGTCACCCAGCGCAAGCAGCGCAAAGAGCGCACGGCAGTAAAGCGTCATGCAATCCGTTGGCGTTTTCAAAGGAATAAACCTGCAGAAGAGGAAGGCGCTTAAGTCACCTTGCTTTGGCAGCAGCTTTTGCTGATCAATTCTTTCAAAAGACACTCTGCACAGAGTGTCTTTTTACGTTTGTGATATATGATCGACAACAGAAATGCCCCCTTCAGAGAAACATCTTCACTTTTCCTCTATTTTTCTATTGTCAATCCCGTCGCCGGGAACTAAACCCCTCCCGCACCGCAGCGCCTTTGCTGCACATAAAAGGTGAGGCTCCATAGCTCAGTTGGTAGAGCAGAGGATTGAAAATCCTTGTGTCCCTGGTTCGATCCCGGGTGGAGCCACCACTTTACAAGTTTGCACCGCTTGAGCTAACATAAACCCGAACCGCTCTTATTGGGCGGTTTTTTTGTGCCCATTTTTTCTTTTTTGGAAGACATCGAAATTCAATCAGTATATTCAGGTGTGAGCAAACAATGCTCTTAGCAATACCCATTAAGCGTCATGCGATTCACTCTCATCCTTTCTCTTCTGAAAACAATCTTAGTTGTAAATTTTGTCATCGCAGCGCCCTTTGGTAACATCTCTGATCTAAAGCCTATTACTAATTGGCAGAAGCTGGCGAATGGGGTTTATGTTTCAGGCCTTGGTAAAACAGATAAACTACACCGCTACAGCGATCTTGCCGGCGAAGCACCTAAGCTTGCAGCGCTCAACAAACTCACTGACACCCCACTAGCCAAGGCGCTCAAAAACGCACGCTACCGCCTTAACCCAGATCATAAAATAATGGTCTACATTCCGACTGAGCCCGACGAGAAAATCTACGGCTACGGTCTCCAGTTCGACAAGACCATGCGAAGCGGTAAAGTCATTGAGCTCAAAGTTGATCATTACAGCAAAGACGGTGGCTCCACTCATGCACCAGTCCCCTTCTATATCTCTAGTAAAGGCTACGGAGTCTTTTTTAACACCGCAGCCTATCTCAAAATTTACAACCAAGTATGTAACCGCAAGGATTCACAAGCTTTACCACAAGAAGTCGATCGCAACCCACCTGCTGATGAGAAACAGCCCGGACCATGGCTCGCTGTCCCCCCAAGTGATGCGGTAGAGGCTTACGTTCAGGGAGATGGCATTGAGCTTGTCGGATTCACCGGTACGAGCCTGCAAGATATCGTAGCCCGTTATAACCTCTATTCTGGTGGCGGGGCAATGCCGCCACTCTGGGGATTGGGTTTCTGGCATCGCACTCCCGCTTCATTTAGTGCAGACGAAACCGAGCAAGAGATTGCAGACTTCAAGGACCACAATATTCCACTTGATGTCATTGGTCTCGAGCCAGGTTGGCAGTCCAAATCTTATCCATGCACATTCGAATGGCAAAAAAAGCGCTTTCCCGACCCCGCGACTTTTACGCAAAAACTACTCGATGACGGCATCCGTCTCAACTTATGGGTCAACCCCTATATATCTGAGCATGCTAGGATTTACGAAGACATGTATCCCCTATCGGGTTCGCACACTGTGTGGCTTGGCATTGCTCCTGACTACATGCTTCCTGAAGCACGCAAGGTGCTACTGGATCAACACAAAACAGACCACTTTGATATAGGTATTTCGGGCTATAAAATCGATGAATGTGACGGTTACGACTTTTGGTTATGGCCAGACCACGCCACTTTTCCCTCCGGAACACCTGCTGAAGTCATGCGCCAAACATACGGCATGCAACTACAGCGTATGATCTACAAAGAGCTCTATCAGAAAAATAATCGTCGTACTTATTCGAAAGTGAGAGCCAGCAATGGAGCCGCCTCGAATTACCCATTTGTAATTTACTCTGACTCCTACGGTCACGACCAGTATGTCACTGGCATTTCCGCTGCGAGTCTTGGGGGCATTCTCTGGTGCCCTGAAATCCGCAGTGCGAAAAACAGTCGCGAGTGGATCAACCGCATGCACACCACTTGCTTATCTCCAATGGCCATGCTCAATGCCTGGGCTAGTAAGACTAAGCCATGGACTTACGAAGAATCCACCGATGCTATCCGCCGCACGATACAACTGCGCATGAAGCTACTACCTTACCTCTACACCGCCTTTGCCCGCTATAATCAGGATGGCATTCCTCCCGTTCGCTCGATGCTTCTTGAAACAGGAGAGGCAAAGGCACAGGCCAAATCGGAAACACGCAAACTTGATAGTGAGGTCGACCCATATGGAGACGGATTTCATCAGAAAATAACCGAAGATAATACCCTCTACATGTTTGGTCCCGACATCCTCGTCGCGCCTTTCATCAACTCTCAAATAGAACGTAAAGTTAACCTACCCTCAGGTAATTGGTACGACTTCTACACAGGGAAACTTGCAGGTAATGGCAACACAATCGTCGTCACTGCCGTGCAAACCAATGACATGCCACCACTCTTCGTCAGAGGCGGCTCGCTGATCCCGATGCTCAAAGCTCCGGTCAATCGAACCAAAGATATGCGAGGTGCCGCCATCGAAATTCGCCACTATGGACACAAGTTCGGCAGCTGCCAACTCTATGAGGATGACACCACCAGCTTTGACTACATGAAGGGCAAATACAACCTGTACGAGTTTAGCGTAAAAGATGGTGAGCTTGTGCAGAAAAAACTAAAGCAGGATTCCGACTCCTTCTACTCAGGATTTGAGCTGCGAGAAATGACCCAGTAAACTGGGGGGTGATTATCAAAGATTAGATTACCTCCGATTGTCGCTGAAGCACCACTGCCAATTCGGCAGCCTTTTTCGCCAGCAAAGGCTCGCCATGCTCAATGGTTTGTTCAAGGGATCGTGACGGGTCATGCAGCTCACAGATATGATCAAAAAGATCTGTCAGCTCTGTGTTAGCAAGCTCTACGAGCCCGGCTATGACAGCAACCTCCTTACCCATCTGCTTCGCTATTCGGGCGACTCCCGCAGGCCCCTTACCGCGTAAAGTCTGCTCATCTAGCTTTCCCTCTCCGGTGATCACAACATCACAGGCGCGTATTTTTTCTGTCAGCTCTATTTCTCTGGCGAGCAGGTCAAACCCAGAAATCAAAGACGCTCCACAGAACTGCACAAGACCAAAACCAAGCCCCCCAGCTGCCCCTGCTCCTGGAACAATCGATGTCTCACGCCCATCTGCAACATACACAATACGCTCCAATAACAACTCTAACGGTTTCAGGTCAGCTTTCGATGCACCCTTCTGAGGAGCATAGACCTCAACCGCTCCATGAGGTCCCAGCAGCGCATTATCTACATCACACGCAACCAGTATTTCAGGCAAAGCAATGGCTTGTGACCGGTCAATGGTAACACATTGCATCAGCTCTTTGGGTGTCGTCCTCAACACCGCACCGCGATAGTCAAAAAACTGGATACCCAGAGCCGCCGCCATACCACAGCCTGCGTCATTGCTTACGCTACCACCAATGCCCATAATAATACGCCGAACACCCTGCTTCTCAATGGCATGGCGCATAAGCTCCCCGGTTCCATAAGTATTTGCGCGCCAGATATCACGCAGATCTTCAGGAATATGACGTATTCCAGAAGCTTCGGACATTTCCATTACTGCCGTGTCACCACAAAGCGCATAACGAGCCTTCACAGGTCGCCCGATAGCATCGTGAACCTCACACCTCACCCACTCGCCCGCCAGCGCAAGCTTGAGGACCTCAGTAAAACCATCGCCGCCGTCAGCAATCGGACAAGATACGATATTCGCCTCTGGCAGGGCTTTGCGTATCCCACTTGCCATGAGCTCACATACCCTCTCAGCTGAGAAAGCCCCCTTAAATTTATCAGGTGCTAGAAGAATATTCATATCAGCGGTGATTGTTACATTACTTACCGAATTCAAGTATCAGTGTTCTAGCCCAGACCTGCCTTACAAGGCACTATCCTTGAGAACTCCAACGTATGGTAAATTTCGATAGAGACCTTGATAATCCAATCCATAACCCACCACAAACTCATCCCCAATCATAAAACCGGTGTAGTCAGCTTCTTTGAACACCTCTCGCTCAATATCCTTGGCAAGTAGAACACAGGTTTTGACCTCGCACGCGCCCTGCTGCTCGAGCTTTTTCATTACAGCCTCGAGCGTCCTGCCAGTGTCGAGAATATCGTCGAGCAATAACACCACCTTACCTTCGACATCGGGTAATGTTTCATCAAGGAATGAAACCACGCCACTGCTTTCAGTGCATCCGTGGTAGCTGGCCACATTCAAGAACTCAATCTGCATGGGCAAAGCCACCCTGCGCAGTAAATCCGCGGTGAATAAAACTGCCCCCTTCAACAAAGCGACCACCACCATCGGCTTACCTTCGAAGTCATCCGCCACCTTGCCAGCTAATACATCTAGACGCTTCTGGATGATTCCCTCATCGATCAATACCTTTTCAATATCCTGATGCATGCGTTCAACCTATACCCACGAATCTCAATACGGAATCGTATTTTTTGCGGGTATTTTAAAGGTTTCGTGGTTATTTACCCTACATGCCCAGCAATGCTGTCATCCTGCTTCAGAATCTCATTCGAATACCTAGTGTTAACCCTGACTGCTGCCCGGATGGAGACGGTGAAGCTGCCATGGCGGATTACGTTCAAAATTACCTAGAAAAGAACGGTTTCAACGTTAGCCAAGAAGAGGTCCTGCCAAACCGACCCAACGTTATCGCCAAATGTCCATATAATGGACCTACGCCAGACCAGCGTCCACGTATCCTACTCTGCCCGCACCTTGACACCGTGAGTGTTGCCAACATGGATATAGACACCTTCGGCACCATCACCGATGATGGTCGTATTTTGGGTCGTGGTGCCTCAGATACCAAGGGTCCTATGGCAGCCATGCTACAAGCGCTGAATAATTGTGCCGATATCCTACCCAGTCTACCAGTTGCTGTCGACTTCGTTGGTTTTATGGGGGAGGAGGCATCTCAGCATGGGTCCAAGCACTTTGGCAAGCAGCACGCTTCAGAATACGAGTTCGGCCTAGCAGGTGAACCCACCTCGCTGGAGATCGTCAATATCACCAAAGGCTCTCTATGGGCAACGCTTCAAGCTACCGGAAAAGCAGCACACGCATCCCAACCCGAGGCAGGAGACAATGCTATTCTCAAAATAGCAAAAGCACTCGTTCAGTTTGAACAATCAATCACAGGTCGACTGGCGACATACACCCACCCAAGCCTCAGCCACTCGACCCTTAACGTAGGAACCATCACGGGGGGCAAACAGCCCAACATTGTTCCTGACTTTGCATCAGCTCAAATAGATATACGCACAACACCAGCCCTCTATGACGAATCCGGTGCCCTTGCACTCGTTGAAAACGTAATCGATGAACTAGCGCTCCCCCTCAAAGTCTTCAACCCTCATGAAAACCCCCCTATGGAGGTATCGGATGACAACCCATGGATCATGCGTATGCAAGCGGCTAACCCGGAATCAAAAACAGTAAGTGCTCCATGGTTCTCAGACGCCGCGCACCTCAATGCTGCTGGTATACCCTCCATCTGCATCGGTCCAGGATCGATCAACCAAGCTCACACCAAAGATGAATTCATTCGCATCACCGATTTAGAGGCAGGGGTAGATTACTTTGAAAACTTTATTCGCTCACTAGCTCAATAGCTACTAAGTGATCAACATCTGCTCGCATCACCCGCTAGGCATCTGCTCGGCGCACTGCGACTCTTGTGGCAATTGGCCCGACGATTTCAAATAGCACCGTAGATCCAATGACAACGGGCAGCATCACATGCTTGTATTCGGGCAACTCAGCAGAGGCAACCAGCGCCATACCGATAGCTACACCCGCTTGCGGCAACATCGCTGGCCCAATCCAGCACTTGGTTAAAGTATCAGCCCCTGCCGTCTGACCACCTGCCCAGCCCCCCAAGCACTTGCCCGCAGTTCGTGCTAGCACATACACAGCACCCAAAAAGCCGACGTCTTTGAGAGCACCCAAATCCAATGACACACCCGCGAGGACAAAAAAGATAACGAGGAAAACAGATTCCACTCCCTCTAGCGCATGAAAGGGATACTTATGATGCTTTGCCTTGTTGGCGATTACACAACCCATTGTCATAGCAGCAATGAGGTGAGAGACCTCAAACCAGAGGGCGATACCTCCACAAACGAGCACTAAGCCAAGGGCCTCACTCAGGATCGGCTGCCCTTCCTTCGCTCGCCCTGTAAGATACGCCCCCGGCAATCCAAGCAGGAGCCCCAGTATGAGGGCACCACCTAGATCATGCACAACATTGGCCAACACCATAATACCGCCATTGTCACCAGCTGTTGATTTCAAATATGCTAAGCCAAGACCAAATAAAACCAAACCCCAGATATCATCTAGTGCGACGATAGACAGTAGCCGTTTAGCAAATTTACCTTGGGGATGAAATTGTGCAACAACGTCATAAACAGCAGCAGGTGCGGTGGCTGCGGCAATACAGCCAAGCATGAGAGCCAACTCAAAAGACACCCCGTATAAACGCAAACTCAGACCAACCACAGTAACCGTCACCACAGCACCTATCAATGATATCCAAAATACCGTGAGCGCGGACCCCTTGACACTTTCCATCGTCAACTTGCCTCCGATCAAAAACCCGATCATCACCAAAGTAATATCAGCCACGACATCAAAATGTTCTGAAAATAATGCCGGCACCAAATCTAAGCAATCTCCGCCAACCACCACACCAAACAACAAAAGAATAGTTACCCGAGGTAATATTGTCCTCTGAGCAATCGTTGATGCTAACAGCCCCAACAGCAGAAAACCTCCTACGGTTAGCAAGAAGGAAGGTGCAATATTCATGGCTTTACTGAGCTAATTAACGACGCTTTTTTTGTCTCTTGCCTGACTTCTGAGATTCACGATGACGATGATTCTTTTCCTGTTGCCGGAACACTGGAAGCAATTGATATTGCATCCAATCAAAAGCAGCTTCGAGGCCCTGATCCTCATAAATGCGACCAATCAAGGCCTCAACAGAAGTCGGGTTACCAATATTGCGAAGAAAGTCATTCGATGTGCAACGTATGAACATTTCACCATCCATTTTCCCTTGCTCCTTGAGAATTAAGCGACGCATAAACAATGCAAGCACCGCATCACCAACCCACGCTTCTTCGCGCTCGCGCATCAGTTCCTCATCAATTTTTTTAGGTGCTGCCATTGGTTTTCTATTAGCTATGGTTTTCTATCACCTTCCATCAAGCCTCGAAGTGCCGATTCAGACTCAGCATCCCAGTAGCCACTGCCTAACTCCATAAACACTGATGTGTATGGCAGAGCACTGCGAGTCTTGATTATTAGCACGCGGTAAGTCTTACTGGCATCACTGATCATATTCAATAACATTGAATGCTCAAGCTGAACAGTTTCGCGACCGTGCAGAGCTTCATCCAGCTGCCCGTGATAACGCTTGATGCCTGGTGCATAATCGTAGGGTATACTCTCCGCTTCGGCAGCTACATAGAGGCGAGGCTTAACATGAGACTTTTCCTCAATCACACGCTCAACCGCATCGACTACATCTGGAATTTCACCATTAATCTGAACCACAGTAAGGCCCCGTCGACTATGAATCGGAAAAGCAGCCTCTGCTACAATGACCCAGTTACGAGCACCAAGATAACCAAGCTCATGGCGAAGCGTGCCCAACCAAGGCTTGTCACGGTCAGGATCTCCCGCACAGCCCACCATCAAAATGATAAGTAGCAGAGAAAAATAACGAATCATAGAGTTCATAAATAATGAGTGAGGGGTGCTATCAATGAACAGCACCACCCTAAAATTCAATAGCAATTAATGATATTACATCAACTGCGCACCAGCCTCCGCCAGTGGACTGCGCTCGCCTCGAAGTAATGTAACATGAGCTGCGAATGGCTGACCCTTGAGTCTATTTCTAGTAAAGACAAGGCCATTACTACGACTATCTACATAAGGGTTATCAATCTGAGCTGGATCACCGACAAGCACTAGCTTTGAACCGCGCGACATGCGAGTCACCACCGTCTTGGCCTCCTGTGGAGTCAATTGCTGAGCTTCATCAAGAATGAAGAAACGATTCGGTATCGAACGTCCACGGATGTAACAAAGAGCTTCGATTTCAATGATTCCTCGTTCAATAAGTGCATCATATGGTTTGCTAGCAGCCTCATCTGCACTCTCCTTTTTCTGCTGCTTACGGCGTGGTCCTTGAGTATTACTCGGCTGCATTAACAAATCCAATGCATCATAGATGGGCTGCAACCATGGCTTCATTTTTTCGTCCAGAGTTCCAGGAAGAAAACCTAATTGATCCCCCATTGAAACCACTGGTCTACTAATAGTCAGTCCATTGTAGCGACGATTGAACATCTCATGTAATCCTGCTGCTACGGCGACAAGCGTTTTACCTGTTCCTGCTTGTCCATAACAAGTCACCAGTGAGATGTCAGGGTTAAGTAATGCGTCAATCAAGCATTTCTGACCCAGGTTCAGAGGCTTGAGATGGTGACCATCTGGTATTCGCAGAACCTCAGGGATCTGGAGGCGCACGAAAGTCCCATTCGCATCAAGGCGCGCTGGCATGGTTTGTTTCTCACCAGCTTTAAGTAAAACATACTGATTGAGTATGATTTCCTTGCGGCGCGGATGGTCCAAGACAAGTTCACCTGAGCTAGCAAAGCGCTGTAGCTCAGATGGATCAACATCAACACATCGCATGTCGTAGCTACTCACCTCAGCCGGATCAACCTTGTCATTGAGGTAATCCTCACAATCAATGCCGACAGCACGAGCTTTGAGCTGCATATTAAGATCCTTAGTAACGAGAACAACAGGTGTATCGTTGTGCTCCATTAATAAAACCGTTGCAGCTAGTATGCGGTGATCAACGCGCTCACGATCAGGAAAGACGCGTAAGAACTGACCCAGCTCCTTCGAGTTTTCCTCACAAAAATCGGGATCGTAAATAACTAATCGGATCGTGCCTCCACCTTCAGTGGGAACTCCAGAAGTTACTACATGACCAGTGGAAAAAAGCTCCGTCAATTTTCTGTGCACTTGGCGAGCATTAGCACCCCGCTCACTTTGTTCACCTTTGAACTTGTCCAACTCAGCTAGCACATCAACAGGTATGCAAATGTGGTTATCCTTAAAACGATTGAGACAACCGGGATCATGCAGCAACACATTAGTATCTAGGACAAAGTTTTTCACATTGTTAGTTGGCGCCTGAAGACCAAACTCTTGTATTCGTGATTTTTTTTCAGGTGTTGTATTTTTTCTCTGTTGTGAGGATTTCTTCGTTTCTTCACTAAGATGGCTTTGCTTGGGATGGTTAGGTTGGATCATTGGGTTGTTGGTTAACGACGGACAAGTGGCGGGTGAATATATTACAAACAAGGGCCACCCACTTTAACAGCTCTTGTTCGTGATCACGATAACGTGAATACAGTTTTGTGCGAGTGATGTCTAAGCATCGGGAGTCTCCAAACACTCCCCCGCAGATTAAGGCTGCGGCTCCATTCGATGGTGAATGATCTTGTAAATAAAATATTAAGATACCTTAATTATTGCCGCTTCCGTGCGTCATGGCAATCTTTTTTTACTACACGCCTAACGAATTCACTTTACCAAATCATTAAGCGAATGCGCTCTCATGTCACGCAACATATTCAAACAGAACGAGGTTCAATCATCAGCTGGCATTCGATCTATGCGAATACTCCCAACCAAGCCAGCTACTAAAATAGCCGTGAACATCACCCCAGTCACCGCCTCTAAATATGCCGTAGTTCTGGCAATCTTGGTGAGTGGAAGAATATCTCCGTAACCCAAGGTAGTCAGAGTAACAAAGCTGTAATAGAAGAGAGAAGATAAGTCTCTGCCTCCGTGATTAAATGAAAACGATCCAGGCTGCATGAGCTCAATCAACGAATAAATACCCCCCCAACATATACCGAGCAGCAAATAAGCAATGACTGCCCCAGAGATGAGGTCAGGTGTGACCTGATCTGCTTTGTAAATGGAGCTGAGAATTAAGCCCGTAAGCCATGAAAGGAAGATCAAGCCGTATGGCAGAGCGACCACCTGAAATCCGAATGAATCCCAGCCTGCTATTTCCATCACCAAATTACCCAACAACAGGGCGCAAAAAATGCCCGAGGCGAGCAAAAGCATGTGATGCTGCCGCCCAGAACCTGTCAGCGCTGCAACAAATACCACAGAGGTCAGCAGGAACCAAATACTCAGCAAGATTCGGCCAATGGCCAAATGCTCGAGCAAAGGCAACCCAACCATGGTGACAAGCAAACATATCAGCAGCGATGTATAACGACCTTTTTTGATGGGCACACTGTTCGTTGAAGCCATGATATTACTGCTTACTTAATTCGGTAAACGATCGCATAAAAGACAGGAACAACGATCATCGTTAATATCGTGGCACAAACCAAGCCGAAGACAATGGTCACCGCCATAGAAACAAAAAATGCATCAAAGAAAAGCGGTAGCATTCCCAATGCCGTGGTAGAAGCTGCCATAGCTACAGGGCGCAGCCTACTCGTTCCTGAAGCCAAGATCGCCTCCATTGGCCCAGCACCGTCGGCTTGCTGAGCATTAATCTCATCAATGAGAACAATCGCATTTTTGATGAGCATTCCAGAGAGACTCAAGAATCCAAGCATGGCCATAAAGCCAAAGGGCTGCCCCGTAGATAATAGACCTGCAGAAACTCCAATGAGTGCCAGCGGCACACAAAGCCAAATCACTAAAGGCTGGCGCAAATTATTAAACAGGCAAATGGTGGCAAGAATCATCAAGCCGATAAACACAGGTATACTTGCCATCAGCGACGCTTGAGCATTACCGGAGTCCTCATACTCACCAGCCCAGTGCAACTTGTAACCATCTGGAAGCTTAATTTGCTCGATCTTGGGCATAAGCTCAGCGAGCAGCTCATTGGCTGTTCCTGAGCTAGGATCGCAATAGGTTGTGATCGTGCGCTTCCTATCCTTACGAATAATAATCTCGTCCTCGTAGCTGGTTTCAAAACCAGACACCACCTCGGTAATCGGAATATGCTGTCGCGCAGACCAACTCCAGATTTGGATACTTCTCAGCGAGTCGATGTCGTTCCGCTCAAGTTCGGGCGCACGCATAATCATGGGTAGCAAAAGATCTCCTTCGCGGTAAACCCCTATCGCCTGTCCCTGGAAAGCCCGCCTTACAGCATCGGCAATCTCCTTACGATCAATACCCATAAGATTGGCCTGTTCCTCGATGATCACCGGTCGGATTACCTTGGTTCGCTGGCGCCAATCTGTGCGCACCGCTTTGGCCTTGGGATTCGCCTCCATGATGTCACGAGCTTGGTTAGCCAGATTACGCAGTATATCACTATCCTGGCCGATAAATTGGGCCTGCACCTTACCTTTTGAGCCAGGTCCAAGTTCAAACTTGTAGCCATAGCCCAGAGTATCAGGGAAGTTCTCCTTAATATAGGCGTCTACTTTAGGAATTAATTTATTTACGTGAGTGGCATCTTCTACGTCAACGAGAAGCTGAGCGTATGCAGAGTTCTTACGCTCAGGTGCGTAAGTCAGCAGAAAGCGCAATCCACCTTGGCCGATCAAGCTTGAAACATGACTAACTCCCTCCATCTCTCTAACACCTGCCTCAAGTTCCTTAGCTCGAGCCTCGGTCTGCTCAATGTGAGTCCCCTGCGGAAGCCATAGGTCAACCATGAACTGTGGTCGGGTTGATGGCGGGAAAAAACTCTGCTTTACAAATCCAAAACCAAACACTGCGGCCAGAAAGATACCAACGACAGCAGCCACCGTGATCCAACGAAAGCGTATACAAGTGGAGAGCAAAGCTCTGTAGCGGCGATAGAACGGGGTATCGTACGGGTCCTCATCTTGCTGACTATCTATTGCCGGAGCTGCATCTTGGCCTTTGACCGCTTTCTTTGCTTCGGACTTTTTAAGAAACATCGTCCCAAGCAACGGCGTGAGAGTGACCGCAGTCACCCAGCTGAGTAGTAATGACACCATGATCACTTGGAAGAGAGAACGACAAAACTCACCAGTCGAATCTTGTGACGTTCCAATCGCAGCAAAAGCCATGATCGCAATAATGGTAGCGCCCAATAAGGGAATCGCAGACTGCTTGACCACATCGATAGCAGCATCTACCGATTTCTTGCCTTTTTGGAGCCCTACGAGAATACCATCAACCACCACGATAGCGTTGTCTACAAGCATACCCAAAGCAATGATCAGAGCTCCAAGTGAAATACGCTCCAGAGCCACTCCCATACGCTCTAAAAAGAACAAAGAACTAACTATAGTGATCGTGAGCACCGCACCAATTAGCAGACCACTGCGCGCCCCCATGAAAAAAAGCAAAACTACAATAACAATGGCAACCGCTTCCAATAAACTCACGATAAACCCCTTGATCGCAATGTTGACCGCCTCAGACTGCAGAGACACAACACCAACCTTAACCCCCAGAGGGATATCTGTGCGCAACTCCATGAGACGTGCTTCTAGAGCCGCACCCATGGTGACCACGTTTCCTCCCGACACGGTAGAAATTCCTAAACCAATAGCATTCCGACCATCATAGAGGATCGCGTTATTGTATGGGTCCACGTAGCCACGCGTCACTTTGCCCACATCCCGCAAATAGAATTGCTTGTCATCCGCATTGAGCAATAAGCCGTTGAAGTCATCCACCGTTGTATATTCTCCAGTAGGATTGAGAGTAATGAACTCAGAGCCTACTTTGGCGCGACCCGCATCACTGACTAAGTTCTTAGATTGCAACTCCTTAATGATAAGCGTGGGCGGCACCCCAAGCTGGGCAACGCGATCTCTATCGAGCTCAATATACACCGCTTCCTTACGCTCGCCAAAGCTGTCAATTTTGGCGACATCCTCTACAAGAAGAAGTTCACGCCTGAGCATATCCGTGACTTTCTTGAGCTCCGCGTATGAATAACCGTCACCATAGAACACAATAAACACCCCATACACGTCACCATAATCATCCACTACAATCGAAGGCCCCGCTCCAGGTGGTAAGCTACTCTGAGCATCGTTGACCTTGCGGCGTAGCTCGTCCCAGATTTGGGGTAGCGATGACTTATCATATTTTTCCTGCATCGTAACCGTCAGTGTGGACAGGCCACGTTCCGAGCGGGATTGCACTTCATCCAACTGAGCCATCTTCTGCACGGCTACCTCCATTTCATCGGAAACCTCTTCTTCCACCTCACGAGCAGTAGCCCCAGCATAAGGGGTGATAACCAGCGCATCCTTGATAGTGAACTCAGGGTCCTCTAGGCGGCTCATATTTTGGTAGCCGATGGCACCTCCGAGGACAAGAGCGGCGGTAAGCACCAAGGTGACCGTCTTACGCTCGATGCTGAACTTTGCGATATTCATAGAAATGGGAATGTATCGTTAGTAGTTGGCTACGTGGTTAATTATGGTTGCCAGCGCTTAAGAGCCATACCCTCACGAATTTGCGCTACCCCGGAACCAGCAATCAAATCTCCCTGCCCCAGTTCTCCAGAAATTCCAATCATACCGTCTGTCACCTCACCCGCATCAACATCAAGCCGGCTTGCGGTCATCTTCCCCGCATCGATCTTCCAAATGTAGGCCTTGCCTGCGTCATCAAAGCCAACCGCTCCCACTGGAACAGTAAAAGTCTCCGCTCCATCCTGCTCTTCGCTGGTCCAATGAAGGATCGCAGCAGCAGTCATGCCCGGGCTTATGTTGAGGCTCTTGGGCGGAGAGAAAGCGAGGGTTACGGCGAAGGTTCGAGTCTTTGGATCTGCGAGCATCGAAGTTTCTGAGACCGATGCGGGGAAGCTCTCACCGCGCAGTGCGGTCAGGCGAATCTCAGGGCGAGAGCGCTTGGTACGTTGGTCGTTGCTAAGACCCGGCTTGGCAAGCACCCAAAGAGTTTCAGGAATATCAATCACAGCCTCAAACGTCGTGGTATCTTGCATCACCACGATATTTTGATTCGCACTTACGTTCTGAAAATCATCTACAAAAACCTTCGCTACCACTCCAGAAAAAGGAGCCTTCAAATTGGTATCTTCAAAAGCTTTCTGAGCCTTATCGTAGCTCGCCTGCGCAGTTTGTACCGTGCGAATAGACTTCTCCACCGACTCCTTGGAACCAGCTTGCTGATCAAAGAGTCTCTGATTACGGCCTCTCTCCAACTTAGCCTCTTCGAGAGTCGCCTTGGCAGAATTAAGCGAGGCCTGATAGTCACGGATATCAAGACTTGCCACAAGAGCCCCTTTTTCAAGGATATCGCCTTCTTTCACGTGGATAGCGGTCAGCTTTCCTGGCACCTCAAAGGCCAGATCTAGCTGCTGACCCGCCTGAATCTGGCCCGGGAATTCATAGACCCGTTCCAGCACCGAGGAGCCTAGCTCAATCACCTTCACCGACCGAAGATAATCCTCCTGCTGCTCCACTTCCTTTTTTCCGCATGCACCAAGTATTACCGCGGTAAGTGCGGCGCATGCACACACTGTATGGGAAGCAGATCTGGCCTGACTGGTCCGAGAAAGGATCTTAAATATTGTTTTCATGGTAAATAGTATTTTAGTTAGAACAAGTAATGATGAATGGATGCCCAAATGAGACTAGACAGATGGTGCCTTAATCAAAGCTTCCTCCTAGGGCGAGGTGCAGCTCAATTCTCTGAGCGAGGCGGGCGTTACGAATATTAATCCAGGCGATCTTGGCTGAAATAACACGTTCCTGCATCTGAAGCACACTGAGCAAGTCCAGCTTACCCGCATCGAACTGCTTCTGAGCTACATCAAGAGCCTCTTGGTTATCATCCAAAGCCCCCTTAAGATAGCGTTCACGTTTGGTAAGAATAGCCTCACCATCAAGCGCGATCTCTACTTCATTGAAGGCATTGAGAGAACTTTGACCAAACAGCATGATTGCAGCTTTCTGCTCCGCAGTCTTGACTACCACCTGTTCCTTAAGCGCTCCCCCTTGATAGAGAGGCGCAATAAAATTCCCGCCTACGGCCCAGAAGCCAGGATCCTGACCAAGGAGGTCGATAAGATCACTGCTGGTGCGCCCAGCTGAAGCTGTTAGGCTGATGCGCGGCAGGCGAGCCGCCTTGGCCTCAGTCACGAGATTAAACGCGGTAGCCACCCTCTCCGCGGCGGCTCTCAGATCAGGGCGGCGCTCTATGAGTGCAGAAGGAACCCCAGCAGGAACCGCAGACGGCACAGGCACATAACGACGCGCAATATGGCGCTTGGCTGCAGGGTATTTACCAGCAAGAACTTCCAGCGTGCGCAACGCGTTGCGGTGAGCTAGCGATACCTGCTGAAGCCTATCCTTGGCCGAGTTCAGGTCTGCTCCGGCAAGGTGCTTCTCTTTTGGACTCAGCTCTCCCTCCTCAAACTTAATGGTAACCAAATCGAGGCGCTTTTGTTGGATCTCAACAATCTCTCTGGCAAACTCAAGCTGCTGATATGTCTCTGTCGCAAGATACCACGCCTTGGCCGCCAGAGCTGCCAGAGACAAGCGGGCATCTTGATACTCCGCCTCAGTCGCACGGTAATTGGCACCTGCTGCTGCTCGGGCGGCACGCACCCTGCCCCAGAGGTCAAGCTCCCAAGAAAGCTGAGCATTGAGCTCCGAGCTGTCACTGCTACCACTTCCAGAACGATCGAGATGACTTGAGCTTCCCACTGCGACAAGCTGCGGGCGCAGCATCGCCCCTGCCTGGCGAGCGCTCGCAGCGGCCGCCTCTACCGCCTGCAGGGCTGCACCTAGCTCGATATTGCCAGCAACTACCTCGCCAACATAAGACTCAAGCGCAGGGTCTCTGAATGACTTAATCCACGCAGAATCAACTCCTCCCATCTTGGCACGAGATGCCCACTGCGCTCTAACTTGGCCTGAATTTGGCAAACTAGCACTGAGAAGTTGCTGACCAGCCGGTGCCTTGGGGAGAGTGACACATCCACTGGTGAGAGTAATTACTACTGCAGATGAGCAAGCTATGATCGAATAAAAATTACGCAAAGAAGATGAAAAGGTGTTCACAAGGATAAGCAGGTTGATATCAGATAGTCGGCACGCATTCCTAGGACTGCGGCCTCATGAAAGAAACAATTTTTACATGTAGAGATCTACTTGTAGAATGATTTCAAAACTAGGATATTACACCCAATAGAGTCAACGCCCGTTTTTTGCCATTTACTTGGTCTGCTCTGCCGCCAATTGAGAGATCAAGCCATAGCGAACTTTACCAAGAGGACTTCGAGGAATTTCTGATAAAACACACACCCCATCGAGCCGCTCAACGGGGTGACTTTCCACGTTGTATACCTTCAATATTCCATTTAAATCACAAGATTGCTCACCACATAGAATGAGCTTATAGCCTTTTCTTTTGTCAGGCAGCGCAACGACAGCCAAGCTACCTGCGGGCAAGCCCCCCACTGCGGCCACCTCTACTTTTGACTCTACCTCAGAAAGGTTTACTAATTCGCCAAGAACTTTCACGCAACGATCCACACGACCTTGCACTCTAATATTGCCTGCTTCGCACTGAACAACATCCTCCGTCGTAAACCAGCCATCCTGCTTTGGGTCAACGAACTCACACACATCACCAGAACATAACACATAACCGGTCAATAGCGCGGCCCCCTTAATGCTAAGGCAATGACGATCTGAAATCTTTGTTTGCCAACCTGGAAGTATTACCAGATCTCGACTTCCCGGTGTAGCAGTAGCGATCTGAGAACATGTCTCAGTCATTCCGTATGTCTCCATGACTGGCCAGCCCAGCTTCAGAGCTTGCTCATAAACTCTATCACTTAATCGCCCGCCGCCAACCATCACGGCACGCAACGATTGTGGCGCATGCAATTCTTGATCTACTAAGTCATAAAGCTGGGCCGGCACTAACGAAGAAAGGCTTATACCTTCTGAGTCGGCGGTGCTACGATACAACTCTGGGTCCCACTTCCCTGCCAGCCTCAACAACTCACTGCCAGTATCATAACAGCGGGCCAGTATCCCCATCCCTCCAACGTGAAAGTCAGGAAGTGCCATCAACCAGCGATCATTGGCGTCTGCAGATAAATATTGGTTCACCATCGATGCAGATGCCAACAGCGCTTGCCTAGACAGCGCTACCCACTTGCGCCCCCCACTTGAGCCAGAAGTCGAAAACAATAGATGCCCACTCAGCTCGGGCTGCTGCCTAGCCCACGCATCAACCATGCGGGCCTCCTTCACTGCTATTGCATCACGGGTATTCACCATGATGCCACATTGTTTTGACTGCCAAAAAGCAGCTGATATCAGCTCAGAGGTTTCCATAGTGAAGTTTCTAGTAACTCATCAAACCCAAGGCCAGTACCACTCGGAGGATTAAAACTTGGTCGAGCCGCTCCCAAAGCAGCGGTGAATTCATTTTGTTCGAACAACCCATGGGTAATCAGCCCACAAGTATCCACAAATTTTGGAAAAGACTGGTATGCATGAGCTGCCTCTAGCGCGGCAAAGCTTTGCCCAAGTGGGTGATCCATATAGCTAGTAATCACCGCTCGTTTGCCCTCATCGGCGACACGCTCCAATAACGGACTTGGCTGATTGAGAGCTGGCTTGATGACCGCAACACCATAACTGCCACAAGCATCCTCCACCTCTCGATCCACAGCCATGGCGATATCATATGGCCCCAAGGCATCAACCCATGGCGTAATACCTGGCAGAAAAGCATCTTCGAGAAAATCTATCTTATCGCGCACCTCCTCACCCAGATCGGCGAGCAGTGACTCAACAGCTTTAGGATCCAATGAACCATTAAAATCGAGCCTCCACATCAATTCAGGATAGATCTTTGCTTGTGCACGGATAAAATCAGCCTCAACAGCAGGGCTTCTGCCAACCTTTACCTTCACAGTCGTAAACCCAGCATGCACCGCCATTTCAAAATCATCCTCGTTCATCATCAGCGTGGCATGGCTGCGGGGCACAACAAGCCCATCGAACAGACTGACCCCTTCTTCACGAGCTTGCGCGTCTCTTTGCGCGCACTCCATGGCTCGGGCGCTCAGAGCGGTATGTCGGCCCTCTGCTAGCATGCTTAGCGTTTTGTCTAAACTCTGATCACCTAACTCTGGCCAAGGATGGATGCAACCATAGCCGAATACACCTCCATAATCGGCACGAATCAAAGCTCCATGATGCTCACAGCGGACTGACTTTGCGTTCAAAGAGCCGCCACTGATCATTGAATATTGGCAAATGGAAATCTTATCTGTCATCTCATTCATGAGTCGCAGTTCAACATAAACGCTGCGGCATAAAGAATCAACTGAAGTGCCGCCATTGCCAGAAACTTATTGTAGATTTGACCTGGCAAATGCCTGTGAATGTTTCTGATAATCAACAAGCCCAACAAAAAAGCCGGCAAAAAATAAAGCAGGTCTGACCCCGCACCGAATAGCCATACTGCACATGAGTATGCGACAACAATCATCATCCAGACGAGATTGAGAACCGCACGCCTACCCCACTTCACCGCCAGCGTGTTTTTAGTGTTAACCCTGTCCTCGTCTATATCACGCAAATTATTGATTGAGATAAGCACAGCAGAGAGACATCCAATTGCCAAACCTGCCACGAGAGCCTCAACATACCACACTCCTGTCTGGACAAAGACTGTCCCCATTACTGCGACAACACCAAAAAACAAAATAACAAACAGCTCACCAAGTCCCTTGTAAGCAAGAGGAAGTGGCCCCCCAGTATACCCATAAGCGAGATAAAACGAGGGGGCGGCTATCGCGATCATCGGCCAGCCACGTTCCATAAACAGAGGAAAACCAAAAAACGCTGCAAGGAGAAGGCAAAGAAATGCCGCAGTATACACTGTTTTGATAGAGAGATGCCCTGCCGCTGTGGCCCTCAATGGTCCCAATCGCGCATCTGTATCTGCTCCTTTTTGAGAATCGATAGCGTCATTAAAAAAATTCGTCGCCACCTGAATCCAGACGGCTCCCATGACTGTATAAAAAGCTAGCCTCCCATCCCACTGCTCGGTGAGACGATGCGCCAATGCGCAGCCTACCCACACTGGCACAATAGCAGCAGGTAGAGTTTTAGGCCGAGACGCCAGTATGTAGGATTTCATGAGTGTAAATGAGTAAAACCAGATCAGTCACATACTCCGAGGAAAAAATAACTAATTACTCAATCACCAAGAGTCAGGCTGGCTTAATAAGACTTGCTACTCTAGAATAACGTAATGATTGCACAACGCGCTATTTACGAAGGCAGGGTTCAAGGTGTTGGATTTCGCTACACCGTAAAACAAATCGCCATGGGCTATGATGTAATCGGAAACATAAGAAATCTTGCTGATGGCACTGTCGAACTCAACCTCATGGGAGAGATTGATGAGGTCAAAGAATTCCTCGACGAAATTAGTGACGAGAGCACACTGGCACATCACATCAAAGATGCACATGTAATGCAGATACCTCTGCTAGAAAATATTAAGGGGTTCACAATAACGGCGTGACAATGAGGCCAGCACACATGCTGGTTTTACCCCAGCACCGACAATTACGCCAGATTGGTGAACACCGCCTGCACGTCGTCGTCTTCCTCCAGCTTATCCACTAGAGCTTCCACCTCCTCCATCTGAGCCTCGGTCAGCTCAGCTGGGCTGTTGGCAATGCGCTGTAAATTCGCTTTAAACCCCTTGATCCCCATGTCTTCGCAGGCCTTTGTCAATTCGCCAAAACTAGTGAATTCACCATAAACTATAATGCGATCGTCCTGAACATCCATCTCTTCCAAGCCATAGTCGATTAAGTTGAGCTCTAGTTCCTCAAGATCAAGGTCGTCATTTTTCTCAAACTCAATGACTGCTTTGCGGGTAAACATAAAATCCAAGGAACCACTATTCACAACCTGGCCTCCACCTTTGTTAAAAGCGGTTTTAACATTAGCCACTGTACGGGTCGTGTTATCCGTTGCGCACTCAACCCATAGAAGCGAGCCATGAGGACCTTTACCCTCGTAGCTGACCTCATCGTAGTTAGCTGCATCAGCGGCAGTTGCCCGCTTGATAGCCTTCTCAATGTTGTCCTTCGGCATATTCTGGGCCTTGGCATTGTTGACCGCCGTCTTTAGTGCAGTGTTGGAATTTGGATCAGAACCTCCAGCCTTTGCTGCCATAGTAATGATTTTCCCCAATTTAGGATACAATCTGGACATTTCTCCCCAGCGTTTTTCTTTGCCTGCTCGTCGTGCTTCAAAAGCTCTTCCCATGATAATTAAGTGTTGTAGTTATTGGTTCTGATGTGAGGTAACTGTTTCCAAACTAAATGATTTTACTGGCGGCTCAAGCTTTCTTCACGGTTGGCAAAAAATGACTCTCACGGCATCCAATCGCAGGCGGGATTTACCTATAGCAGCGCTTAATGCCTCGTGTTGGCGGCGTAGTGCAGCAACTTCATTCTCGCTAACATGATCATTAATTTTGCCAAGATTAACCAAGCGATCAATTTCAGCTCCAAGCTTCTCGTCACATGCTATCGAAGCCTTATTAATAACAGTGGCCATCTGCTCAGCGGCAATTTTCTGGCATCCCTCCAACATCGCCGGCAACATCACCCTGCGGAATTTTTCCTGACTGAGTAATTGATGTAAGTTACCGACACGCAAATGATCTGCCGATAAACGTAGATCCGCACTGCAGTCACTTCCTTGATGATCGACCTGCACCCGCAGGGGTGTCGTGGGCAAAAAACGATCACTATGTAGCGCTGCAGGGGCTACACATTCAACCACATAATAGGTCTCAAGCAGCACCCCTTTCTCTCGGGCACCCTCCCAGACGCCAAATGAAGCGTTGCCCGCTTCAGAAGTCAGCAACAGCTCGAGTGCTGTGCGAGCAACTGGATGATCCCAACTCATGAAGGTGGTATCCTCTCGGGAAAGGGCTCGAGTCCTGTCAAAAGTCACATTGAGCCCATCATCGGGAAGTGAGGGGAAAGAATCTGAAATCAAATGCCCCGGTAGCAGCAGATAAGAACGATCTGTAAGCTCATCAATGTGCAGCCCGAAATGATCCCACAGCCTTACTAAAAAATCTTCTGACAAGCGATCTGCATCCATTAATTTCATCTCGTCAATGAGTTTAACCACCAGATCTGGCCTACTTGAGTTGAGTTCCAAAAGTCGATCATAGCCACGCTTCAGTCGTTCAGAAACCCGGATTCGACACTCCTTGGAACGACTCACCAGTGTCTGCAATGCCGATTCACCCATTGCCTGACGTGGAGCCGCCCCCCCGAGCTCACGGACTATTTCGCTGGCTCCATGTAGGCTATGTTCAAAAGCGCGCAAACCCTCGTGATACCAGCGCGCCAAGACTTCACCCTTTGTTCCCCTTACATAAGGCACATGTATATTGATTGTTTGCTCTTGGCCAATTCTGTCTAGGCGGCCAATGCGCTGCTCTAGGAGTTCAGGATCATCAGGCAAATCAAACAGTACTAAATGATGAGCAAATTGGAAATTGCGGCCTTCACTGCCAATCTCTGAGCACACTAATATGCGCGCGCCATCCTCCTCAGAAAAATAAGCCGCAGAACGATCTCGTTGCAAGAGCGTCATCCCTTCATGAAAAAAACCACAATTGATATTAATAATTTTTTTGAGCTTCTCTGGTATTTCTTCCGCTAGCTGGCGAGTCCGGCAAATCAACAACACCTTCGCCTCGCCAAGTTCTTTGAGTAGTTCTACTAACCAAACTATTTTATCCGACTCATCAGCTATTGCGACAAGAGAGGCTTTGCGCTGAGGGAAACCCGACAACGCCTCTCGTGTATTACGGAACATAACACGGCCGGTTCCAAAGGTATCAAGCAACTCACGCATTAATAACTCACGCGCGGATTCTTCTCCATTATCTAACGCAAGGCAATGAGCCTGAACACTCTCAGATTGAGAAACAAACAAACTACGATCTTCCTCACTCAAAGACCGCCCATCTACTAACCTACCCACCGCGTCAGCAACCTGCTCATAGTGGTCAGCCTCCTGCTGAAATGTTCTAATATCAATGTAGCGATCGGGATCTAGTAAACGTAAACGCGCAAAGTGGCCGTCAGGGCCAAGCTGGCGAGGCGTCGCAGTAAGTAGCAATAGAGCTTCAGTTTTTTGAGACAGCGCCTCCACCACTTGATAAGCCATACTCGGTTTTATTGCGTTCCATTCTAAATGGTGCGCTTCATCTACAATGAGCATATCCCATCCTGCCTCAATAACCTGGCGCGAACGTTTTGCATCCGAAGCCAAGAAATCGACACTGCACAACACAAGCTGACTATCTAAAAATGGATTATCATCACCATCACCCCCCTGCTCAATCGCATTGCACCTCGACTCATCAAATAAGCTGAAAAGCATGTTAAAGCGCCTCAGAAGCTCGACAAACCACTGGTGCAAAAGAGGCTCAGGCACTAATATCAGCACACGGTCAGCTCGACCTGTTAAGTGCAGCCGGTGCATGATCAAGCAGGCTTCAATCGTCTTACCCAGCCCAACTTCATCAGCCAACAATACTCGTGGTGATACCCGGGAGCTTACCTCATCAGCAATATAGAGCTGGTGCTGAATCAAGTCCATTCGGGCACCTGCGAAGCCACGCGCTGGCGATTGCATCACGTCACATTGACGCTGCAAGGCCTCCACCCTGAGGTCATAGCTTTGCAGGCTGTCAACATGACCCCCTAGCAAACGGTCCTCAGGTTTGTTGAAACTCATTGTGTCAGACAAACCTGACTCTTCTACCTCTCGTTCTCCACAGAGATAGACAAGTAGTCCATCACGCTCGAGCACGGTATCAACCTCAATCACCTCACCCTCCTGAGTCTCAAGCATCTCCCCTACTTTTAAAGCTACCCGTCGCAGCGGCGCACTATCTAAAGCATACTGCCTGCGCTCATTGGCAGCAGGAAAGATCAACTCAACACGCTTAAATTCAACCTTAAGCATAATACCGACACCTAATTCAGGTTCGGTTTCACTAATCCATCTTTGGCCGGGTTTAATTTGAGCGCGCAGAGACATGAGACGAGACGCCGCAGACTACATCTCAGCGTCAATCCTGCAAGCCATTCATGCGACTCAAAAAGCATGACAAGTTGCCATCCATCAGTATAGTCCCGCGCATGTCCGATTCCATCGTCAGCGCCAGCGAGCTTTGTGTCAGCTACAGCTCTCACACCGTATTAGATGGCGCCACTCTCGCCATCCAACAAGGTGACCGTATCGGTCTTGTTGGCAGAAATGGCTGCGGCAAGTCCACCTTTTTAAAAATCCTTGCAGGTGAAGCCGTAGGTGACACTGGCGGCGTCACTTACCGACGCGGACTCGTAATCGGATACCTACCTCAGAATTTCGAGCTCGATGACGAGGCAAGTGTTCATGATAACGTATTGGCTGGCGCCCAGCACACTCTCGACCTCATTGCTGAATACGAAAGCATTCCCGCTGATAGCCACCGAAGTGCAGAGTGTTTAGATGAAATCACTCATCTTGAAGGCTGGGATCTTGAGCATCGTGCAAAAACCTTACTCTCGCACCTACATGCACCTGAAGCCGAGCGGATAGTCGGCTCATTGTCTGGCGGCGAAAAACGACGCGTATCACTGTGTCGTGCTTTACTCGCTAAACCAGATTTTCTCATTCTCGACGAACCGACTAACCATCTCGACACCCAATCCATCGAGTGGCTCGAGACATTCCTCGCGCGCTACAACGGCACCTGCCTCTTTGTCACTCACGATCGCTATTTCCTTGATCGCATCGCCACCCGTATTGTGGAAATTAGGCGTGGCAAATGTGATAGCTACCAAGGCAACTATACCGATTATTTACTATCACGCGCAGAACGAGATATGGCAGAGGCTCGCAATGAGCACAAACGCCAACGCTTCTTGAGCCGAGAGCTCGAATGGGTGCGCCGTGGTCCAAAAGCAAGAACAACAAAGGCAAAAGACCGCATGGACCGCTACTTTGAAGTAGCTGACCAAAAAGCTCCAGAACAAGAACTCGATGTCGACCTCGTTATTCCCATACCCCCAAAGTTAGGCAACAAAATCATCGAAGTAGAGAACATCGGCATGTCGTATGATGATGGACCATGGTTATTTTCCAACGTCAGCTTGAAAATTGAAGGTGGCCAGCGACTTGGTGTGGTTGGTCGAAACGGCATGGGTAAATCAACCCTCCTGAAGATCATGCTAGGTCAACTTGACCCCGTCGAAGGTAAAGTTGATATCGGCATGAAGACAGAGATCAACTTTATCGATCAAAACCGGCTGCTACTTGACGACCACAAAAGCGTTTTTGAAGAGGTAGGCGAAGGTCAAGAAAACGTCAAACTGGGTGATGAGACCATTGGTTTACGTGCCTATTTGAGACGCTTCCTCTTCACCGAAGAACGCATCAATACCAAAATCGAATTATTGAGTGGCGGCGAAAGGAGCCGCGTGATGCTTGCCAAGATTCTCAAAAAAGGGGGGAATGTTATTGTATTAGATGAGCCTACTAATGATCTCGATCTCAACACACTAAGACTGCTTGAAGAGGCCTTGTGTGCGTTTAAAGGCAGCGTCATTGTCGTCAGCCACGACCGCTATTTCCTCAATCGTGTATGCACAGACATCCTAGCCTTTGAAGGAGAAGGCATTGTCGACTACCAGGTGGGCAACTATGACTACTACTTGGAAAAAAAAGCCGCGCGTGAAGCAACCAGTAAGGTCTACCAAACCAAGCCCACCAAAAAAAAATCAGCGCGTAAAGATCGACCACGCAAGCTCAAGTGGGCTGAAGCAAAGGAGCTGGAGACGATTGAAGACGAAATCCTAGTAGCTGAACAAAACCTAGCTCAACTAGAGAAACAATTCAACGCGCCTGACTTCTACGAAAAACACGGTGATAACTGGCAAGCACTAGAGAATGAGCTCGAACAAGCCAAAGAAAAAGTTCCCACGCTCTACAATCGATGGGAAGAACTAGAGGCGATAAAAAACGCGTCCGAAATCGACTAATTCTGGCAAGGTCATCAATACCAAACTATAATCAGCTCATGGAAACTCGTGTGTATCTATCCGATATGGAGCCCCCCTCTAGCATCACAGAGGTATTAGTGGCTTTACGCAGCAAAAAACTCGACCCCAAGCACGAAAAGAAAAACTGGGGTGACTGGATCACATTTCCTGGCAAGCAAACTGTCATCAGTATTGAATCCATGCGTGGACTGGCAAGTTCTGCAACAGTCGAACACGCAGAGGAAGATGGTGACGACATCAATATGCAAATCCTATCAGCCTTCGGCAAGCTCGGCTGGATGGGCTCAGATGAAGAAGGTGATTTCAGACTAGACTGAGTAAAAGTCACCTCGCTATCTACTTGCCAAAGCCGCCAGCCTCAACAAACCTCTGCGCATGCGAATTATTTCCCCAAAGGATGCCGTTTTCCAAAAAATTGAATCCTCTCTTGGTGATCACAAGGACGAAACCCAGCTTGAGGTCATTGCTGGCATCGATTGTGATGAAGAGGACATGGCCAACCAGCGCGAGCTCGGAGATGAAGACCCAGTGGCTACCATTGAGCTTATTGTTCAGTGGCTACCCAAGACAGGCGAAGGTATTCTTGATTGGTTTTACGTGCGTATTTCGGGCATCAACAATGATCCACCAGAGGTTGAGCATGGAGGCCCCCTACTTGCCTTCAACAGTGAGGGTGAAGAGCCTGATCTAGACTTGCTCATTCACGATTCTGTTGCGGCGCTGAACGAATCCGTGGGCTGGGCCGAGTTTGAGCTAGAAGAAGATGTCTAATCTGCCCCAATGGGATTTGGTAGTGATCGGAGGCGGTGCCGCCGGATTTTTTGCGGCCATCACCTGTGCTGAGTCTGCACCAGGTGCCAAGGTTCTCATTGTTGAAAAAACAGCACATACACTGAGCAAGGTTAAAATCTCCGGTGGTGGTCGATGCAATGTGACTCATGCATGTGATGAGCCTAAGACACTCGCTGGCCATTATCCCAGGGGGAGCAAAGCATTAATTGGCCCTTTCAACCGTTGGAGTGCCACGGACACAGTGAACTGGTTTAGCTCTCGTGGTGTCGAGCTCAAGACCGAGGTAGACGGCAGAATGTTCCCCACCAGCGATAATTCCCAAACAATTATCGACTGCCTTCAGCATGCGGCTCGTCAAGCAGGGGTCATCGTAAAAACATCTACCTCTGTAATCTCAGTCATCGCTAACCACTCCAATAATAATGAAGAAACAAACGACTTCACCCTCACAACCAATCATGGAGAAACTCACCAGAGCAAATCTGTTCTGCTCGCCACTGGCGGCACCCGGCTTGCACCCGGCGCCCGCCTATGCGAGTCACTAGGTCATACCCTCATACCCAACGTCCCCTCACTTTTTGCCTTTAACATAGATGATGAGCGCATCGACGGCTTAGCAGGCGTCTCTGTTGCCAACACCTCGGTATCAGCCGCCGACATCAAGCTCAATGCCCTAGGCCCCCTTCTGATCACTCATCACGGTCTCAGTGGACCTGGTATCCTCAAACTCTCTGCTTGGGGTGCACGTCAACTTCATGAACTTGATTACCAATTCATACTCACCATTAATTGGGTTCCAGATCATAGTATTACTGAAATTTTTCAGCAAACACGTAATCAGCACGGTAAGCGCAGGGTAAGTAGCAGAGCTCCTTTCGAGGGTTTCCCAAAACGATTATGGAAGCGCCTATGCATAGCATCTGGAATCGCTGAGGATTGCAGCTGGTCACAGCTCAGCAAAGACAGCAACAACCGCCTGATCCAAGAACTGACCAAAGGAAGTTTCAACGTTTCAGGAAAAAGCATCAATAAGGATGAATTTGTAACCTGCGGCGGAGTCAAGCTTACCGATATTAACATGAAGACTCTCGAGAGCAAAATAACACCCGGTCTCCACTTCGCCGGTGAAGTTCTCGATATTGATGGCATTACTGGTGGATTTAACTTTCAAAATGCTTGGACCACAGGGCATCTGGCAGGAACTTCTATCGCAGGAAATATATAGGCTAACGCACACTTAGCCATAATTACTTGAGCTCATCATTTTCCCGTTTGCATGAATAGGTAATAGTGTCTACGCTAAAGTATTGATCATCCACACATGATGTATCATTGAGAAATTTTTTCTCAGAAGACACAACCAACAACACAAATGAAACCTATTCAAAAAATAATCGCACTCGGTGCACTCGGTGCAATTTCCATATTGCCCATCACTACTGCATTAGCACTAGAACTACCTGCTACTGCAGCTCATGAAATCAAAACTGAAGATGCTGAAACAAAAACAGTGAACCTGAAAATCACAGGCATGACATGAGGCGTGGGCTGTGGGAACAAAGTGCGGTCTGCACTTGAAGGAGTCGAAGGCGTCGAAAAGGCATCAGTCAGCATGCCCAGCTCAGCAGTAGTCACAGCTAAAGGAGATGTTTCTGACGAAGCTCTCATCAAAGCTGTTGTCAACGCAGGCTATGGTGCCTCTGTTGCGAAGTAGCTCTTAATCATCACCGATATCTATCAAGGCACGGCATTCGCCGTGCCTTTTTGCATCAAGCTAGTAGCTATGCAGCTACTTTAAAAATGATCTTACGCGTGGGTCACACAAGTCCTCTACTGCAAGATCAGCACCAAAACCTTCAAGCTCTGCCACTGAAAATCGTCCTGTTGCCACGGCCAAGGTGGCCGCGCCCATCGCTTGTCCACATGCAATATCTTTAGGCGTATCCCCTATCACGATAGATTGATCCGCCATAAAATCTACGCCATGCACAGAGCTAGCCCGATCCAGTGCCACAGGTCCTAGCTTATTCCGATCGTGGTGATCGTCGCCGTAGGCTCCGACCTCAATCGAAAAATAGCCATCGAGTCCGTAGTGGCTTATTTTTGCTTGGGCCCCATGCGCTATGTTCCCCGTCAATAAACCTAGAACCGCATCAGAATTTTCAATTTCATCAAGAAGCTCTACCACGCCAGGAAGCACTTTACCCGCAAACGCACCAAGATTAGGAGCGAGCTTTTCAAGATACAGGCTGTAAAAATCCTCAAGCTGCATATCGCTCTCAAAATGCGCGAGCATGCCTCTGACAATTCCCCAGTCAGTACTACCCGCCAAGTCTAGTTCAGGGCCTTCGGCATCAAACAACTCAATAGCCGTTTGTTTTAGCGCCGCCATGCCTGCTCCCCCTGTATCAATGAGGGTGCAGTCGATATCAAAAAGCAAAAGGCGTGACACGGCTCAGACTATAATGTCTTTGGTAGACGGATTAAATTACTCCTCGCCCTCGGCTATTTCTGCGTCGTCGTCCTCAAAATCTACACCTTCATCACCCTCATCATCAGGGTCAACAAGGTTGCCGTGACTCAGATAGAACTTACGCTTACGTTGCTCTTTGGGAAGTGGTGAGAGCATCATATTCACAGCACGTCCGGCGAGGCGAGCCTGCTGGTCAACATTGGCAATTTCTTTGAGGTCTAGCGCCACTTTTTGCAACACTTCAAATCCAATTTCACGGTGAGCATTTTCACGGCCACGGAACTGTAACCTGACGCGAACCTTGTTGCCCTCATCAAGAAACTGCTCAGCACGAGCTAGCTTGATATTGTAGTCGTGAGTATCAGTGCCGACGCGCAGCTTGATCTCTTTGATTTTGTTGACCGTCTTAGGCGACTTCTTTTTCAGTTTTGCCTGTTCGTATTTGTACTTACCGTAGTTACAAACTCGACATACTGGTGGGCTGGCATTGGGTGCCACCTCGACAAGATCCATCCCAACAGCCTTCGCTTTCTCTACGGCTTCTCGAGAGCTCATCACTCCAAGCTGTTGATCTTCATATACAACACGCACTTTGGGTGCACGAATACGCTCATTGACACGTGTCATGTCACGACGTGGACGGAATGGTTTTTTCTTAGGTCTAGCTATGGTGTTCTCCTTTAGTTTGTTAGGAAGTTCTTTATAATAGGTGGATACAGCAATATAATTGCTCACCTTGAGGCACGTCACATGGACGTGTTGTGGTTGAAAATATGCCGATAAAATAATCCATGCGATAGAGCAATCAACGTGTAGCCAGTATGAACGTCACACTACAGTGAGCGAGTGGCAATTTCCGTTTGGATGTTTGAAACAAATTCATTAATGGGCATGGCACCTAAATCATCTCGATCTCGATGCCTTACAGAGACGGATCCGCTTTCAGCTTCTCTCGCTCCGATGACCAGCATATAAGGCACACGGTCTAATCTTGCAAGACGAATCTTGGCTCCTACCTTGTCCGCATTTCGATCACATGATACTCTGACTCCGGCATCGGCCAACAATTTGACAGCCTCATCAGCAGCATCATTGAACTTCTCCGAAATCGGTAACACTCGCACCTGCTCAGGAGATAGCCATGTCGGAAACTTACCCTCAAAATGCTCGATGAGCAGACCACCAAAACGCTCCAGAGAACCAAAAGGTGCCCGGTGAATCATCACTGGCCGATGAGGCTTATTGTCTGAGCCAATGTAAGAAAGATCGAAACGCTCTGGCAAATTGTAGTCGACCTGAACCGTACCTAACTGCCAATCACGTCCGATGACATCCTTGACGACAAAATCAATCTTTGGTCCATAGAAAGCGGCTTCACCTTCTTCTTCGGTGTAATCTACACCAAGAACCTGCACCGCGGCGCGAAGAGCATCCTCTGCCTTGTCCCAGTTTTCAGGATCACCTACATATTTATCGCTATCCTTGTCACGCAGAGATAAGCGCACACGGTAATCATTCATCCCAAGAGTTTTGAGCACTTTTTTCACCAGCTCAAGACAACTCTGCACCTCTTCCGCCACTTGATCTGGTGTACAGAACAAATGGGCATCATCCTGAGTGAATCCACGCACACGGGTCATGCCGCCGAGCTCACCACTCTGCTCCCAGCGATAGACTGTGCCGAACTCAGCAAGCCTGACAGGTAGATCACGGTAGCTGTGGTGGTCACTAGCAAAAATTTTGATGTGATGCGGGCAGTTCATCGGCTTCAGCATGTAGCCCTCGATGGTCCCTGTCTCAAGGCCGTTGGTTAGTGTAGAGCAGCTTGCTCCCTCGTCGGAGAGCTTCTCCAATGCATCCCGCTCCGCAATGGCCGGAAACTGGCTCTCTTGATAATAAGGAAAGTGCCCACTAGTTCGATAAAGGTCGAGCTTGCCGATATGCGGAGTAAATACCTGAGAGTAGCCCTGACTATCGAGTTCCTCAGTGATGAAATCCTGTAACGCCCGCCGCATGAGCCCACCTTTTGGCTTCCAAAGAATCAAGCCTTGTCCAACCGCCTCATCGATGTGGAATAATCCAAGTTCCTTACCCAGCTTACGGTGATCACGCTTTTTCGCCTCCTCAAGTTTCTCAATGTGCTCTGTAAGCCTCGTCTTGTTCTTGAAGCATGTTCCATAGATACGCTGGAGCTGGGGACGCGTGTTGTCGCCCTTGTAAAAGGCACTTGCCACACTCATGACCTTGAAAGCCTTACAATTACCTGTGCGTCCGACATGCGGGCCCGCGCACAGATCCCAAAATTCACCGTTTTTGAAAATAGAAATTTCCTCACCTTCCGGAATATCATCGAGTAGATCAACCTTGAATTGACTTACTACATCACGTTCAGTGAGAGCACCCAGACGACCGCTCTTTGCCATCTCCATGGCCTCGTCACGGGAGACTACCATCTTTTCGAAAGTTTGGTTCTCTTTAACGATCTTCTTCATTTCCCCTTCGATTTTTTCGAAATCATCAGGAGTAATCGAGTGGTCTAAATCGATATCATAGTAAAATCCACTCTCAACAGGAGGACCTCCAGCAAGTTGGGCATTTGGCCAGATGTTAAGCACCGCTGTAGCGAGCACATGCGCACACGAGTGCCTAAGACGTTCTAGGTCGGACATCTGGTGACGCTGCTCGAGCGTCTTGCGTTCTTTTTCATCGGCCATGACAAGAGTGAAAGAGCCACTACCAGCGTGGATTTGCAACCTTTTTCAGCGAACTTATTGCGGTATTTCACCAACCACATCAACAAGCAAATAGCTTGTTAAGGCACTCGTGGAAACTTGGAAAAGTCAGGTTGGCGCTTCTCGACGAAGGCATTTTTGCCCTCTTTGCCCTCCTCGCTCATGTAGTATAGCATAGTAGCATTACCAGCCAGATCCAATAGACCCATCTGGCCATCACAATCAGCATTAAGGGCCGACTTGAGACAACGCAGAGCGATTGGCGAATGCTGTAGCATCTCACGACACCACTGAACCGTCTCTTTTTCCAGATCGGCAAGAGCAACTACCGTGTTGACTAGGCCCATATCAAGCGCCTGCTTAGCATCATATTGGCGGCAGAGATACCAGATCTCACGGGCTTTTTTTTGCCCTACGATACGTGCAAGATAGCTTGAACCGAGCCCGCCATCAAAAGATCCCACTTTTGGCCCAGTCTGACCAAAGATCGCATTATCCGCTGCAATACTGAGATCACAGACGACCTGCAAGACATGCCCACCCCCAATCGCGTAACCTGCTACCATCGCCACCACAGGTTTAGGTAAATTTCTTATCTTGCGCTGCACATCAAGAATGTTCAGGCGAGGAACCCCATCACCACCAATGTAGCCGGCGTGCCCTCGAACTTTTTGATCGCCTCCAGAACAGAAAGCTTTGTCCCCAGCTCCCGTGAGAATGATCACGCCCACCTCAGGGTCTTCATGGGCAAGATCAAAAGAGGCAAGCAATTCCTTGGTCGTCTCAGGACGAAAGGCATTCCTAACTTCCGGTCGGTTGATGGTGATCTTAGCTATTTGGCCGTCCTCACTTTTCTCATAGAGAACATCCTCAAAGTCGTGTGCTGATTTCCACATATGGTTTGTATTAAACTCTGTGTTTTAAGTTTCAAGTGCATTGCCAAGAAATTCCAGACATGCTTGTTGAAATGCCTTTGGCTGCTCCCAGGGAATTCGGTGGCCACAGTCAGTAATAACCTGATGCCTGCCACTAGCCAACAGCGGCGCCACCTGCTCGCCCAGTGCTCCAAATTTAACGTCACGTTCCCCCGTGAGCCAGAGTGTAGGACAGGTTATTTTGGCAAATTCAGCCGTAAGATCAGCCTGAGTGCCCAGTGACCAGTCGACAAATGAGCGGGCCACTGAAACGCGGCGATCTTTAAGTTGTAGGCGGTCAGACATCTCAGCACTGCCGCCCAAAATATCTTGGTCATTCCATTTTGACAAAAAATCCGACCAGTCACCTTTTAAAGCTAGAGCGGACCACTCGGCATCCTTCTCGCGGCGTGCGACGCGTTCAGCTTCCTGCGTCAGCCCCGGGTGAGCCGACACAATAATCGCAGATTTCCAAAGCCCCGGCTGATTCAAAATAGCATGTAGTGCCAGCCGCCCCCCCATAGAGTAGCCCAACAATGTGGGTTCAGGGTCAACGCGCTTAATCTCCTCGGCTAGTGCACGGCCGCATTGATCTAGTGACATCGGGCAGCAATCCAGAAATCGCCACAGGTCAAGCCGACGCACTCCACGGTGATTGGCCGGCATAGTGTCGGCAAAATAACGCCAATCCGCCGCCATTCCGACGGCTCCATGCAGAGCCCATATCATGAAATTAAACCTTGGTTATAGTGACTTTAGACAAGCCTGAATCGCCTCAAAGTCGGGCAGATCACCAGGGCTGTCGTTGACTTCAGCATACCGGACGACGCCTCCTTGATCGACGACAAACGCAGAACGCTTGGGCACTCCTCCCATGATGAGGTTTTTCTCTGGCAAAAATGATTCGTAAGCAACTCCATAAGCCTTGGTGGCTTCGTGCTCGTAATCACTCAGCAAAGTAATACCGATTCCCTCTTTGTCTGCCCATGCCTGTTGGGCAAAAGGATTGTCACCTGAAATACCGACTACTTGAGCATTGAGATTTTCATAGACTGCAAGCTCACTGGTTACAGAACAAAACTCTTGGGTACAAACGCCTGTGAATGCCATCGGCACAAACAACAAAACCGTGTTGGATTTAGACGTAAGATCAGACAGCTGCGTGGTTTGCGGCCCATCTGCTGTGAGGGTAACTAAATTAAAATCGGGGGCTTTGTCTCCTACTTGAATACTCATTGTAATATATATGTTTAAATTGAATCAACCTTCAGAAAAGGATGAAATGTAGCCCTAAAGGCCTTCACGAGTTTCGATCAAATCGATACCGAGGTCGAGCATCTTTTCATACATCAAATTTTTCTAAATAGCTATCTGATATGAATAGGAGCCAAGATCCTTCGAGCCATTCCCCACCCCGCCAGAGCTCCACCGAGATGACACGCGTGACTGATTTCAAAAAGAGCTCCCCCACCCAAGAGAACCATCTGTTCACCAAGGGCAGCAAATACAGGCAAACCAAGACTAGGGTGCATCAGCCACATCATCGCTTCAGCAATAACAACGCCGAGACCCAAGTTTTTACCGCTCACAGGAATAAAACTCATACGAGCTTGGGGAGATATTGCTATCAATGCAAATAACAATGCAAAGCATGCACCAGAAATTCCAACCAGGTAGCTTTCGTTGTAACCTCTCGCCATCATTACCATACTGGTTATCAAGTGCAAAACCGCTCCCGCTAAAACTCCAGTAATCACAAGCTCGTAAAAAATCTTACGACCTAGGATTGTTAAAACTCTACCACCGACAAACCACAACATGCAGAGATTGACGAGAAGATGAAACCAATCAGCATGTAAAAAAGCATAGCTCAATAATTGCCAGACTTTGCCATGCAATATCCCATTCCATGATAGCCCAAGATGTTCATACCACCAAAATCGCCCATCTGATATCGGGGTAAGAATGAGCAATAGATGAAACGAAATAAGCAACAACAGCAAACCATTCATGCTGTTCCACTGAGGATTTGCCTCACGGTTCCGGTAGCTGTAAGGGGGCACAAAATCGACTCTAGTCCGGCGAAGCTAATGCACACGGAAAAAATCTCTCGTTCTTACAGACCAAGAATATGGCGGTGTAACCCATAGCCTGCTATTAAATGAGCACAAAGTCTGTAGCTAGGGCGACTCCCCTCGCAATTGATTTGTCCTCTGGCAAAATATGCTCTGTGCCTGCTATCTTGCTCTTGGCTCAGCTTTGACTCTGCTATCCGCCCCAGCACTGGTGACAAATGGGCCGCCTTCGAGTGGCGCTACTCCCGTGCTCGCCACATCGGGCATCTCGCTGGGCTTGCCTGCCAGCGGGAACTCCTTGCGCAATGGGTGGTAGGGGTAGCCTTCCCACATGAGAATTCGGCGTAAGTCAGGGTGACCCGAAAACTTAATACCCATCATGTCGTATATCTCACGCTCGTGCCAATCAGCAGTAGCCCATATATCACTGACGGTTGGCACCTCTTGAGCATCTGCCACCGATGCCTTCACTCGCAAGTGCACTGAATCATTAAGCGTAGCTAGCTCATAAACGACTTCAAAGCGAGGATCCTCGCCCATGTTATCGACACTGGAGGCATCGATCATGAAATTTAGACCCAGCTCGTTGAAACAAAACTCCATTACCGCCCTCAAATCATCAAGTGCGACGACGACGGTGTGTTCACCACGGAATTCATGAGTCTTGGCTGAGGAGAACTTGGCAACCACTTGCTGGGCTGCTTCTTGGGCTTTCATAAGATAAAAAATTGTTAGGATTTATCGGCTGTCTGTTGCGAGATAGCAGGGTCTGCTTTCAAATCACGGGTAGATTCTTCTCCATCAATTTTGCGCTGCAGCTTCATAAGGCCTTCGATGAGAGCCTCGGGGCGAGGAGGACATCCTGATATGTATACATCGACAGGTAGTAGCTGATCAATGCCTTGTAGCACTGCGTAGCTACGATACATGCCACCGCTGGATGCACATGCTCCCATGGCAATACACCACTTGGGCTCGGGCATTTGATCCCAAACACGCTTCACAGCCAGCGCCATCTTATATGTGACAGTGCCTGCCACAATCATTACATCACTTTGACGGGGAGAAAAGCGCATCACTTCTGAGCCAAACCGCGAGATATCAAATCGTGATGATGCTGTCGCCATGAGCTCGATCGCGCAACATGCAAGCCCCATAGGCATGGGCCAGAGAGAGTTTTTCCTCATCCAGTTGATAGCGGCATCAACCCTGGTGAAAATCACATTGCCTTCTACCTTGGAATCATATGCTGCATGAGCAAGAGCAAGTTGAGCGGCTTGAGCAGAGTCTTGTCCATTAATATGGGATGAACCTGTGTTTTGATCGTCAACTGGGGGGGTGATATTAGCGGGTGATTCCATAGCATGTTGTTCTTGGAGTGAAATTTGTAATTTCCGCCACACATTAGCTTGAGAAAAAAGCATCACAAGTCCATTTTGCAGACATTTTGACATATCATGACATGGCCGATGAACCTTATGAAAAATATGCAAACAATAAAAAATGCTCCACTTGGAGATCTCATTTAAGCAGCAGACAAACGCTGACTTTTTTTGAACTTTACGCTTACCTTGACGGCTTGTCTTGTCTATAAATGTGGAAATAATACGGATGCACATGCTGTCTTTAACATATCCACGGCTTCGTCGCACATGGAATATCCCCGCCACCCTCCAGCTATGCATGCTTTCATTGGGCCTGCTGTCGGCCGCTCCCCATGCGGAGGCTGAAGATTCAGCAGTAAAAAAAGAACTCAATCGTCGGATCCAAAATGCACAAAAAGCCCACCAGCTTCTTGCTGGTGGAGACATCGCCTACCATAAAAAAGCTTATGACCAAGCAGCTGGTGATTATGCTCAAGCATTTGCGATACTGCCCGGTGGCTCGATGAGTCATGAACTCCGCACTGCGGCAGCTGATCGTTATGCTACCGCAACAACCGAACACTGCCGAGTATTAGCAAAAAAGGGCAAGTATGATGAAGCACGCGTCCTTCTGGATAGGGTGCTAAAACCGACAATATCACCGTCTCACGAGGGAGCTCTTGAGCTTAGGCGACAAATCGATGATCCTATACGACATAATCCAGCGCTAACACAGGGGCATGTTGACGATGTCATTAAAGTGAACAATCTACTCCGCAAAGCCTCAGGGGAATATCAACTCGGCCAATACGACACAGCGCACCTCACATACCAGTCAATACTTCGCATCGACCCATTTAACAAGGCTGCACGTCGTGGTATGGAAGGCATCAGCACCATCAAGTCTGACTACTACCGTGCCGCGAGAGATCAAAGCAGAGCTAACATGTTGGCCCAGGTTAATGACAACTGGAAACTCTACATACCCGCAGCCGAGGGCGTGATAACGGCAGCACCGACCGACAGCTCAATATCCTCTTTCACAGATTTGCGTGATAAGCTTTCAGGGATTGTAGTTGATGAAGTTGACATGGTAGATCAGAGCCTGCAAGAGGCTCTCGACTTCGTCAAATTACAAAGTCGTTTGGGGGACGTGCCTGATTCGCTGGGAAATCAAACAGGCATCAACATTGTGCTCAACACAGGCGATCCTTCATCCAATGCCGCAAAAGCTATAATTAATAGCCGCGTCAACATCAACGCACGCAATTTACCACTCTCTGTGTTGCTGGACTACATAGCCGAGCAAACGCGCACCCAGTGGCAAATAGATGGCATGAGTGTATTGGTTGCTCCCACAGGCTCATTGAGGGAAGGACTTATTTTTAGAGCGTTTCGCGTGCCACCCAACTTTCTGCAAGCTGCGACGGCTAGCAGCAACAACCTTGATGATGACCCATTTGGGGGCGAAGATAACGATGAAGGCAAGTTACCTGAACGCGTTAGTATTACTGACTTCCTGAAGCAAAACGGCATCAGCTTCCCAGAGGGCGCCACCGCATCATACTCCGCTGCGGACAACACCCTTATGGCTCGCAACAGCCCAGCCAACATTGACCTGATAGATCAACTCGTATCGATGATAACCAACGACGAGCCTGTCATGGTCATCATCAAAACCGCGATCATCCGCGTCAGTGAAGAGAAGATAAAAGAACTTGGTTTCGACTGGGCGATCACCCCCTTGGACTTGGGTTCGGGTATGATTCTTGGCGGTGGCAGCGTCGGCAACGGTGGTCCATTGAATCCCTTGGCAGGAAACCCCGTCACAGCTGGCAATCGAAGTGGAAATAGTGCAATCGTTAAAGATAACATTGATAGCTTTATCAACAGCACCGCAGGAATAACGTCTGATAGCACCCAACGAGCACCTGGAATATTGAGATTAACTGCCATCACAAATGGCATGGTCATCGACATGATGATGCGCGGGCTAGATCAAAGTAAAGCTGCTGACATCATGGTCAAACCATCAACAATCACCCGCAGTGGAGAGCGCTCAACGATCGAGGTAATCCGCGAGTTCATTTACCCCACCGAATACGAGCCGCCAGAATTACCTCAACAGATCGGAGGCATTGTTGCTAATTTGAATGGTGATGGGGATGCGAGTGGTAATGCCACTGAGATTTTCCCCGTCACGAGCGCTACTCCCACAGGCTTCGAAACCCGCAACGTAGGAGTGACCCTTGAGGTCGAACCCGTTGTCGGCCCAAACAAAAAATACATTGAATTATCTCTCCGTCCAGAACTTGTCGAGTTTGAGGGTTTTGTCAATTATGGCAGCCCCATATCTGCTCTATCATCAGATGCACTCGGTAACCCCATCAGTTTTGCCATCACACAAAACAGCATTTTGATGCCCATATTTAAAACCATACGTATGCCAAACGCAGCCCTGACAATTCAAGACGGGTCAACCGTCGTTCTCGGCGGACTCCTCACGAGTAAGAAAATCAAGGTTGAGGATAAAATCCCAATTTTAGGTGACATTCCCTTTGCTGGCCGGCTTTTCCGTTCCGATGCAAGCCAAACAGTACGCGAGGCCATCATCATTACCGTCAACGCAGAGCTGGTTGATCCCACAGGTCACCCCTGGAGAAAACGTTAGCTTCATTGATGAGCTAGATTAAACAATCATGATGTAGTTAGGGCAGTCATAGAATCATAGCAACATGGAATTAAACACTGACAACAAAGAGGGTCAACATGATCATTATTCCGTTGATGAGATGATGGATCGCTTGAAGCACCGCAAGCGAGCAAAAGACAAGCAGAATGAAATTAAAGACGGAGAACTCATTACTCGCTCTGATGGTACCCAAGCGATCAAAGTAAGAAAACGCAAAAGACGTTCTCAACAAGCGCCCAAAGAAGCCAACTCCAAACCGAAATGGGTTGCGATAGGAATTTGCTCAGGTTTAGCGCTCTTGGCAGTAACCTTCACCATGTTCGTGATCACCAAGTATAACGGAGCCTCGTTCAAAGAAAGCACCGCCATTTCCATCGCCTACCTTCTTGAAGCCAATTCGACACAACTAGACCAGTTGCGCGTCACTCCTATCTCAGCAGCTGTCTCCGGCGTTGAAATCTCCTGGGATAACGAAACATTTTTTCAAGAAGCAGCATTTTCCTCAATTAAAGCTGATATCAAAGCGACTAGTTTCTTTTCAAGCGCTTGGCATGGAAATGAAATATTGTCAAAAAAAGGGTGGATTCGGCTTCAAATACCCGAGCAAAACAAAGCGCAAAACATTGGCCGCAGCAGCTCAAAATATAGCTTTGAAACATACCGATGCGAAGACTTGGACGTCATCTTTGGAGCTAATAATACTGCCCCCTCAATCAAAGGCACTCATGCAACACTGCAGCAACTCCCCAATCGCCGATACCAAGTCTCATTCAACAGGGGTTCATTAAAGATCCCCTACTGGCCTGAACTCCCGATATCCTCGGGCATAGTAACACTGCAATCATCAAATTCAGAAATAGAAGCACGTCTCAAAGCAAACAATGATAACAAAGGAGAGATCATCATCAAAGGCATCGTTTATAAGGACAAAGATCAACCAATCGTGTTAGATGTAAAATCTATTAATTACCCGTTAGAAGACATCCTAGGTAAAGGCCTAGGACATATGATCAAGGGTGAGATCAATAGCGATATGGGTTCAATATCATACACTTACGGACAAAAAGAAGGGGCTAATCTTAGCTTCATCATGCCATTCAACTCCAATCAATTGAATATTAGCGAGCTACCCATGCTTAATGATTTGAGAGACCTCACAGGCAAACCAAACTATCTCCATCCCTCATTTAGCTTCTGCAGAGGCTCAATAATTCGCTCACGTGATGGTGTGTCGCTCAGGAACCTAAAACTGATCAGTAGCCAACTGCTGAGTATCAAGGGGGATATTTCGGTAGATCATGAGGGTAACCTATCTGGAAAATTAGAAATAGGGATTCCCTCAAGACTTTTTGATGACAAAGCTCCTGCTCCAGCAATCTTCTCAGCACCTAAGGATGGCAACATATATACCAGGATAGAACTTGGCGGCACCATACATAATCCGCACGACAACCTTAACACACGCCTACGAAGTAATCATAAATCAACCCTCTCCGAACCAACCTCCATCGCAGAACCTGCTTCATCAAACCCTCCTACACCGCAGGATACATCGAAACAAAAAGAAAAAGCGTTCGAGAAGCTAACCCAATAAACCCGCTTCTTCTTATAGATTCCCTCTAGTCTCTTAGCCATTTATCAATATCAAATTTTCCATCTACAGACCTACTGCCGTTTCAATAAGATTATTATCACCTCTATTTTTATTCATGGTGATCATTGCATCAGCAAATTGTGCTGAGAAAGAGACTGGCGACAAAGATCACAAAAAAGAGCAGGCGGTTGCGGCATTTCACTTCCTTAAGCTTATCTCGGACAATCAACTAGACCTTGACCGTGACACTGCTATTTCACCTTATTGCAGCCCGAAACGTCGTCGAGAGGTAGAAACCAGAATCAAAAGATTACACGACAACGAATTCAGTGACACTGATACACTCAGCCTTGATGCCCAATTCACTGAATCAAATTTCGCATCCATTTTAATACGCTCAGAAAATAGCATTAACCCGCTCGATACGCGTATTTATCCAGTTGCCCTTCTGAGACGCAGCGATCGATGGGTCCCAGCTCCCATGTTAGGATCATTTTCTAATACAGGATACGGCTACAGCATCGAGGCAGAGCGCTCGGCAAAAAAACTAGAAGCATGGATGAGCCAACAAAAAATAGCTCGGGAAACGAAATATATCCAAGAAACCGAATCCAAAATCAAATCCAAGATCATCAAAATTGAACAAGAAGATGATCTCGATGAAATGAATTCGGAACAAATTGGTTCCTATTTCTTGAAACAATGCCGAGATAAAAAAACCTTAGCTATCCTAGCAAGCATGGGAGCAGGCTCGACCTATTCAACAAAGCAACTTCGTGCATCCCTCTCGCTGATTAGCAAGGCTCTCCAACTCGCCTACTCATCAAAACCCACTAAATGGCATTACCTCAGTCGGAAGTGTATGGCTAAAGTCTTAGAAGTAAACGAGGATACCGGATTAATAACCGTTGGCTGTTTTGACCCTGAAGCCTCAGACAGAAGCTGGCGCTTCGCTTTCCAGGAGATCCACCTCCAGACCCAGCAACAAAACAAAAGAACTACTATCAAACTAACCAAAGAATTTCACGACCTTGCGAGCATAAAAAAGTCTAGGTTTCATCGTATAAACCCTAGATCTAAACAGAAAATTATTAGCTCAATAATGAAACAAAGCTCCCAGAGCCAACCCCAACTACCAGAACAAATCTTAAAGCACCTTATTGAAGCCATCAATACGCAAAGCTTTAGTGACTTTCTCAAGCTTATGGTTGGACCGAATGCTCAATACTCAGAGGAGAGCACTCTACACAAAACAGCTGATCTTTGGATCAGATTACAAAAATACAAAAACAGCCTTACTCTTATTTTTGATATTGCAACCACGCGTCGTCTCGCCCTAATTACGATCGAAGAAAGACAACCCAAAGATGGCCTTCCCCCTAAAAAAGAGGAAATATGGATGGTAAGAAACAATCAGGGTTGGAACATCTCACCCACATCTATGCTCGCTTCACAAGCCACCATCATAGCGGATAACATTGAAGAAAAAGAAAGCCAAGAGACGCAAGTAAAGGGCCTCATGAAAGAGCTTAGAAACCATCTACATGAGAAATGGCTCGGGGACACGTTTGATGATTTGCAGACCACGGCTCTACCCATATCAGGGCTGGCACCTTCAGTAGATGATGCAAAAAAAACGCTGGCTTTATATCGTAAAACTCTACTTAGCGGTGATCTAAAAGCATGCCTCTCTCATTGCGTCATATTGGAAGGGTCTGATAAAAACAAAATAATGGAACGCACTACGCGTCTGGTTCGGGGGGCTCACGACCAATTACCAGACATGAAAATATTAGGCTCCTCCAGCTTAGGTGGATGGATCAGCATCTCTGCAAAAACAACTTCAAAAGTATCAAAACTAGATGATTACCCGATGTATTTGTTCGCCAATACAGCCAAAGGGGCCCGCTTGTTTGCGAATACAGATTTTCGATATCCACGTAATAGCGGGAGAAAATTACTCAATGAGCGTCATTGGAACGACTTGAAAAAGTCAGCCCCCGTGCAATCCTTAACAACACTTAGATCCATTTTCGATGAGCATATTCAAAGATGCGACAAAGAAATCAGCGCAATCCAAGAGTAGCACCCAGCACAACATTCATCATCACAAATCACTTACACACCATAGCATGAAATCGCTAGACACTGCTCAACGCTTAGAAAAATCTATTACAAGCATCATCAAAGGTCATGATGGAACTGTTCGCAACATACTGGCGTGTATGATTTCTGGGGGACATGTCTTGGTCGAGGACAACCCGGGCACTGGCAAGACGACACTGGCAAAAACAATTGCCCGATCAATTGAAGGGACACAGTTCAGCCGCATTCAATTTACCCCTGACCTATTACCCTCTGATATTCTAGGAGTGTCTATCCTAAACCAAAAAACGAGCGATTTCAATTTTCATCCAGGACCTATTTTCACAAACATCCTGCTCGCTGATGAAATCAACCGCGCGTCTCCCAGGACCCAGAGTGCGCTTCTTGAGTCTATGGCTGAGCGCCAGGCGACTATTGAGGGTACATGTCACCGTATCGACGGTATGTTTTTTGTAATTGCAACTCAAAACGCGGTTGAATTCAGAGGCACCTACCCTCTTCCAGAGGCACAAATGGACAGATTCACCATGCAATGTTCTCTGGGCTACATCAGTCCGGAAGAAGAATCCTTAATTTTAACGTCTCAAAATGACGGCCACCCACTTGATCACCACCAGCCATCTGTGAGCTTCGATGAGGTTCAAGATCTCATCAATGCTGTCGCAGACATTCGTATTAGCGATGAGCTGAAAGACTACATCGTTGCCCTCACCAGCGCCACCCGTGGGATCGAAGACATTCAGCTATCCGCGAGCCCCCGTGCATCATTGGCTTTAATGAAGGTTTCTCAGGCCTTGTCACTATTCGAGGGCAGGGATTTTGTAACCCCTGAAACCATACAACAGCTTGCACCTGATGTGATCGCGCATCGTCTCGTTATCTCGCCAGAGGCAAAATTTAATGGTCTCACGGGACGTTCCCTCGTGGAGAAAATCATCGAGCAGACTCCTGCACCTGTCTAAGTAATTTCTTTCCTATGGCTGCAGGCCGACCATCTCCCTTGTTCACAAAGTTGATCCACAGGATCTACTTCAACAACTCAGGCATCGCCCATTTTTTTAGCCAGAGGCTAAAACCAGCTGGCATACTGCTCATCTTGATGATCCCCCTATCATGGACCTTGATGCCAATGTACAGCTTAGCGCCTGCTTACCAAATACGCGGCATGATTTTCGCCATGCTCACACTCAGTATTCTGTGGCTTCTTTTTCGCAGAGCCAGAGTCACCACAACTCGAAGATTACCTCGACTAGCCACAGCAGGAGAGCCCTTGGAGTATTTTGTCGAAATACACAACACAGGCCGACGCACTCTATCAGGAGCTAATTTCCTAGAGATGACCCCAGACAATCGTCCTAGTCGCGAACTATTCATCAACTCTCGAGAACCTGGCGAGGAAAATCGCAATGCTTTCGATCGCCTATTTTGTTACTATAGGTGGGAATGGTTACAAGAAAAATTAAATTTATTTGCCTGTAAGCCTTCGGCTTTTATAGATCCATTACCTCCCGGGGCACACACCAAAACATCTTTAAGTCTAACGCCAAAAAAACGCGGCATCATTACGCTAAAAGACCTACGAATCTTTTTACCCGACCCGCTTGGCATATTTCAACGATGCAGCAGCGCCAACTCCAGCGAGGATAAGCTCATCGTCTTACCGCATCGCTATCGTATTCCATCACTACTGCTTCCCGGGAGCGCACGCTTCCAACTCGGTGGCGAAGCAATGTCCAATACCATCGGACAATCAGGGGATTTTACCAGTGTGCGCGAATATCGCCCGGGCGACCCACTTCGCCACATACACTGGAAAAGCTGGGCACGAACGGGCACAGCCATCGTTAAAGAATATGAAGATGTCTTTTTTCCTCGTTATGGGCTTATTCTCGACACTTTTGCCAGTGCTGAGCAGGCTGATCTATTTGAGGAAGCTGTGTCAGTAGCGGCATCATTTGCCGCAAGTATTGATACTCAAGAAAGCCTACTAGATTTGATGTTCATTCATGACGAAGCATTTGTGTTTAGCTCAGGAAGAGGAGAGGAACGTGTGGATAGTATCTTAGAAGTCCTAGCTGGCGTCACATCAGAGCCGCGTACTGACTTTGAGGCACTACGGAAACTCGTCCTGCAATATCGCGACGAGCTAACTGCCTCAATCTGTGTCTTTACGGGATGGTGTGATCAACGGCGTGAAACTGTCAGCCGCCTTCACCGCTCTGGCATGGAGCTGGTCATCTTGGCGATATGCCGCAGCTCTGAGGAAGCAGATAAACTGCAAAAGCTCTACCCCTCGCCCCTACCCGTCCACTGGCTGCGAGTAAATCATGTCGAAGCAGACCTAGCCACAACTGGAGTATAAGTTACCTATACCATGTCAACCACACCGCCTAAATTACTTGCTGGAGCAGCTATCCTCTATTGGGGCTATCTCACAGGTCATTTAGCGGCTGCTATTCCAGTTGCCTTTATTCTTGAAGCCAGATCTCTCGTCAATCTGCGTTGGGATTTCAAATATGAATCCTACATCAAAGCATGGCATCTCTGTGTTCTCTGTGCCGTGCTCATCGCGATGATTTCGTGGATCGACGGCATGAGAGTGGGGGAGATTCATACCCTATTTGTGTGGGCACCATTTATCTTCCTTCCCATTGAGCTGGCCCAGAGATTTGGCAACGCCAAAAACATCCCCCTCAGCACCTTCTCTTTTTTTGCGAGAAGAAAAATGCTCTCAGATATTGCAGAAGGGAGAAAAATCACACCCCGATTATTCAATACCGGCTACCCCTATATCACAATTGTGCTACTAGCTACAGCAAAAGCCAGTCGCCACGACCTCTATCATTACCTCGGACTATCGATCTTGGTTGGTATTTGTCTCTTTGGATACACCAAAAACAATGGGCGGAGACCGGTAGCATGGACCTGTGCATTTATCCTTTTACTGGCGCTCTCTTGGCTTGGTCAGTGGAGCATGTATAAGGTCTTCCGACACTATCGCGGTGGCGGCCAACAAACCATAATTAATCACACCATGTCTGCTACCGAGACAAGAACGAACATCGGCAGGCTGGGCAGGATTAAATTAAATCCTAAAATTCTCTGGAGAATGAAGCTTCACAATGGGCCTAAACCAAAGCTCCTACGATCTGCTACCTACAACCGATATTCTCGGGCTATGTGGTCGTATTCATACAGAGAATCAAACGACGCTGATAACGAATACGATGTAACCGGATATAAGAACTCTATTGTTGCTGCTATCATAGAAAATCAACGAGACATTCGTTGGTTTACCAAAAACACTCCCTCGCTGAGGGACATAGCCCCAATATCCATTATTGGAGAAGTTGACGCCAAAGTAAAAGAGCACCCCCTGCCGATACCCGACGAGTTCATAGCTATTGGTGACCTCGATGCAGAAGCATCCGTTGAGTGCAACTCGCTGGGAACTATTCGCATGGCGAACCCCAATTATAATGTCATTAAATATGCCGTATGGCTGGGTGCTGTTTCCAACACTGAAGAGCCCCCATTAGACCAAACAGATTCCAATCTTCACATAGATTTACGTGTTCCAGCTGCTGAAAGGGATGCCCTTAAACGCATCTGCACCCAGCTAGATTTGTATAACCCCAGCCTAAGCACCGCAAAAAAAATCAAAAAAATAAAGAACTTCTTTGTTGATGAGTTTACCTACAGCACTCACCTGACCACGCCACGCTTTGATCGTGGAAGACGTCAATCGGCAATCGGCATCTTTCTTGAAGATTCTCGAACTGGTCACTGTGAATATTTTGCCTCAGCTACCACCCTGCTGCTTCGTGAAGCAGGTATCCCAGCACGCTATTGCATTGGCTATGCTGTCAATGAGCGTGGCGCAGACAAAACCGAGTGGGTGATGCGAGGGCTCCACGCACACGCCTGGTGCCGCGCATGGATTGAGCCCGGTACCGACGATGACCCCGGGGCGGGTAAATGGGTAGACGTAGACCTTACCCCTCCATCCTGGCAATCTATAGAAGCCCATAGTCTCGATAATTGGAAACAACGACTCGCGGATAAATGGCAGCGCATGAATGAAGACTTCCTCATATGGCGCACTCAGGAGACGAACAAAAGCAGAGTATTTTACGTCTTAGCCGTCATACTCAGCATGGTCACTATTTGGGTCAGCTGGCGTTTATGGAGTTCTCGCCAGAGAAAATCAGATGCGCTTTTACGTTCTTACAAAAGACCAAAAAGCGCCCCCCTCACCCCACTCCACAAACTGGAGTCCTTGGTGACAAAAAAAATCGGACGTCGTCCCAGTGGCACACCATTGTGCGAATGGTTAAGCAAATTGCTTCTCTTGGATGTAGCGATAGAAAACGGACTCAAAAAATCACTTCTCCCTGCAATAGCTCTTCACTCTGCCATTCGATTTGACCCCGCCCTGTCTAATGCAAAAGAGCGACAAGAACTTACTCTCTTGTGCGCACGGATCAAAAAACAACTGAAAAATTATCCGAACTACAAAAAACCAATGTCATAATGGAGTAAGTGCTAGTTATGACATTTCGTCTTAAGTGACCGCCTTTTTTGAGTTGGAGTTGTTGTATTTAAAGCTATTGTCGCATCCATGGAAGAGATTAGCTCCAAGAAACCACTCATCTACTTTACCAGCATCATCCTTGCTGCGGCGTTATTTGCCTTATTTCTCATCAAAAAGTGTGCGGTAGACGAGGCCAACTACGACTCAGCCTCACAACAAAGTGAAAACCAAGACGGCATTGGTATACTCGAAAACATAGCAGAGCCCAATATTGATGAAGCCACACCCGAGGAACTTATCGGTCAAATTCGAGAGATTCTACTCTCTGCAAACAGCGAAAAAAATGCACAGCCCTTGATCGATTACGTTGGGAAAAATCATTTCTCTCAATCCCAGCTACAGCAACTACAGAGGCTTGCAGCCAGCTCTGGACTGAAACTTGATTCCTCCAGCCCTTATTCTCGAGTTGAGGGATATGCAAATCGTTGGTCTATGAACCTAGCGGACAAAAGCAAGATCCTCATTGATTTAGAAAAATCTGCCACTGGCAAATGGCAAATAAAAAATATCACACTTCCCGAGGCCGCTGAAATTAATGCCAAGCTCACCACGCAACAGGATGACAAATCCATCCCCCCTCCCCCTGCAGTTGATCAATCAGCATTAATAACCATCACAAAATTCCTCAACGCTATCACTAAGCTAGATGCTGTAACCGCTGGTAATTACATTGATGACTCGCAGGTATCTTATGCGACTCTAGCTGGGCTCTGTATTATTTTTGAAGAAGGCGACTACAGCCTACTTGAAGACAAAACCCTTCGAAAAATGTTTCTCAAGGATACCAGCTCTGGATGGCTTGTTCGCCTACGTTCAGCAAGTACGGGTGAGCTAGCCATGTTCTCAATAACCAGCAAAAGAGGCAGTATTGATCTTCCGTGGAAAATCACTGAAATCAACCTAGATAACCTTTTATCAAATTACGCACAGCGTGTTCTGGGTGGAGACATTTACTACAGCCCTCTTATTAAAAACCCAAAAGGTGGTGACAATTTGGCTATCTATTTTGATCTTGATGCAAAAAACCTAACCAACCGAACTAAAAGACAATTGAGCATTGTGGCAAAGCTACTCAAGGTGAGCCTAGACAAAAAACTTACCATCACTGGTCATACTGACTCCTTGGGCTCTGATCCATACAATCTCGCACTATCAAAAGCACGCGCAGAAAAGGTCATGGAGTTTCTTGCTGAAAACGGCATCAACAAAAACCAGATGGAAATTGTTGGATATGGCAAATCACAGCCTCGTCTTCCCAACACTACGGCTGCTGGTGATGATTCACCCGCAGGCAGGCGCGCTAACCGCCGTGCCGAAATACTTCTAGACTTCTAGCCATGAGTGAAAGCACGCCCCAGCGTAACCAGCAAAGGTTTATCTATGGATTAGCTTGCACTTTTTTCGCTGCTTTTTTCGTCCTAATTATTTTAGCCTATACACAGAGCAATAAAGACAATCGGGCCCCGCTTAAATCACTTGCATCAGCTCAACAAGCAGATGCTCCCCTCGGCTACCCGCTAGCCTATACACTGGCGTCAGCCCCATTCGATCAGCGTTTTATCCAGCTTAGTGCCTTTGAACGTGTAATCATTCCTAGCACTACACGCATGACATATGCAATGGGAACAAGGCATGGTGGGCTCAGCTACAATGCTCAACGCTTCTGGGACCAAAACCCTCAGCGTGGCGGCCATCATACGGGCGATGACATCAATGGTATTGGCGGAATGAACACAGATTTGGGGGACCCTGTTTATGCGATTGCTGATGGTATTACATACTACCGCGGCGAGCCTTCGCTTAGTTGGGGCAAAACGATCATCTTGGCTCATCGAGATCAGCGAGGCAAAATTCTATTATCGATGTATTCACATCTGAATAAGAGTTACGCTGCTTATGCTCAGATAATACACCAAGGCGAAGAAATCGGCACTGTTGGAACTGCCAACAACAATTACCCCGCACACCTGCATCTTGAAATACGCGACAGTACGGGCATTCATATGGGACGCGGTTACATCTCAAAGCAGGGCGAGTTTTTAAATCCTTCTCAAATCATTCAAGATGCTTTGACAAAAGCTACAAATAATTTGCACCCTTCGATTCTATCGATTGCTCTCAGGGAGCAGTGGGAACAACATAAAAATCAATATTTTAAACTGTGAAAATTTGCTATCCACACTTTCATTACATAATAAATTAAATTATACTAGAGCTTCTAAGCAATCATCGTATCATCCAAGACCATTAATTTTCGCATATGAGTGCAGACATATCCGACAGCAATTTCACTCCACCTGAGCTTAATGAAATCGCAGCCCTGCTTCCCCAATTTGAAATTTTGTCATTCATTGCTAAGGGTGGCATGGGTGCTGTTTACCTGGCCAAGCAAAAGTCTCTAGATCGTGAAGTTGCCATCAAGATACTGCCCCGTAGCTTTGGCCAAGACGATTCATTCCGCTCTTCTTTCGAGGCCGAAGCCAAAAGCATGGCCAAGCTTAACCACCCCAATCTGACGGGCATTTATGATTTTGGTCAAATTGACGGCATGCTCTACATCGTCATGGAAATGGTTCATGGACAATCACTTTACCATGCCTCCTATGGCAAAACCATTGATCAAGCAGAAGCTGGACGCATTATCTGCGAAATTTGTTATGGCCTCGACAACGCTCATCAACAAGACGTTCTTCACAGGGACATCAAACCTGCCAACATCTTACTCAATGATCAACTATCACCAAAGATTAGTGATTTTGGTCTAGCCCGCCCCGTTGGAGATCACGAATCAGACACAGCTTTTGGCACTCCGGGATACACCGCGCCTGAAGTATTACATAACCCAAGCGCAGTTGACGAAAGTACGGATCTATATTCCGTAGGAGTCATGCTTTATGAGCTACTCACCAGCAAGCTCCCTGAAAAGCCTTACATGCCAGCAACAACCCTGGTTGGCTGTGATAGCAGATTCGATGACATTGTGCGCAAGGCAATGAACGCAGATCCTATTTTGCGCTTCCGAACTGCTAAATCGATGGCACAAGCAATCGAGACAATTCTTGACGAGAATAAATCGCCTATTTCCAACAGCCCTCTCATCACTCCAGGAGGAACTTCAAGCAAATCAGAAAATCCAGCAAAGGCAGCGTCACCACCGGTGGTAACAACCCAACCAAAAAGCTCAACGCCTCGCAACATACTCATTATCCTGATATTATTGGCCGCCATTTATGGTAGCTGGACATTCTACCAGAGTAAAAAAATCACACGCGAAACAGAAAATGCTCAAATCACTGCTGAGAATGAGCGCAAAAAAGATGACGCCACTGAGAAAAAAAAGAGGCAACGAGAGCAAATACAACTTGAATCAAAAAAACAACGTAATGGTGGATTCAAAAAAAGAACAGCAGCTAACAAAATTGACGGCATCAACAAAATCAACAAAATCAACAAAATCAACGAAAAGATAGAGGATAAGGTTAAAACAAGACCTAAGAAAATGCCCAGATCTGTTGTCTACGCAGAATGCCCAGAACTTGATTTGATGCGTGATAAGTGTATCAGCTTAACAAAAAACATAAAAACAAAAGCTGATCAACAATTCATCGACAACAGCAAAAGTTACAGTCTTGCTCTCAGGACTTTTCATCGAGGGCTCCCTCGCAGTAAGCAAGAGAAGTTTGCTCGTTATTTAAATAAGATGACAGATCTCGAAGACGAAAAGTATATACCATCCAATTTTTCTAGAGCAAACATGCCAGACAAGGTCTTGAAAATTTATGAGAGCCGGCTGAGGCTACAAGACAATATTGAGAGCAACTTCCTCAAGGAAACAAGCAAACTAAGGGGTTTTTATCAAAAGAACCTTCTAAAAATTAAGGAAGAGCTCACCGAAAAGGGACTAAAAAATCAAATCCCTACAGTCGATTTAGAAATAGATGCCAGCCGTGCATCAGAGCAGGACTTCGTGGACCATATACTAAGCGGGAGCTAAAACAGAGCAGCGATAAACCTCTTAGGATGAGCTGCTCGAGAAATTGGCAAATGAGCCAACTCTTCATTGGCAAAATAGTGCATTAGCACCATATTGCCTCCGTGCCACATAACAAGAGTTCCATATCACTTCCTAAGGATACCAATGCCATCCGTATCCTTGGTGCTCGGCAACATAACCTGAAGAATATCAACCTTGATATTCCGCTTGGTCAATTGTCAGTAATTACAGGCCCCTCTGGTTCTGGGAAATCCTCCCTTGCCTTCCACACATTGTATGCAGAAGGACAAAGACGTTATGTGGAGACATTCTCACCTTATGTGCGCCAGTTTCTCGATCGTATGGATAAACCTGCGGTCGATCGCATCGACGGCATCCCACCAGCGATTGCTATTGAGCAGAAAAACACCATTCGTTCAACTCGCTCGACCGTTGGCACACTGACTGAGCTCAATGACTACCTGAAGCTTCTATTCCCCCACCTTGCAGAGGCATACGACCCACAAACGGGCGAGCGCATCCAGCCAGACACACCAGACTCAATCGTTACATGGTGTCAATCTGAGCAGCACAACCAGACTGTTATGGTGGCATTTCCTGCACCTGTAGCATCTGGCACCCCCAGCGCAGATGTCCTCCCCATTCTCAACCAACAAGGCTACACCCGTATCTATCATGGCGGCAAGATATACCGAACAGATGAAGCACATCCAAAGCTCGAGCTAGATACTTCGGTTCTCGTCATTCAAGATCGCCTCAAACTTACCACACGCAACAAAGCTCGACTGGCTGAAGCCGTCGATCATGCACTCACCCTAGGGAAAGGCAAACTTGAGATTCTTACATCAGATGATGCTAAGCCATTCTCAACCACTTGGACCAATCCATCCACAGGATTCACACTTCGCCCCCCTAGCCCATCCTTATTCTCATTCAATTCCCCACTGGGCGCATGCCCTCACTGCAGAGGGTTTGGGCGCAACATTGGCATCGATCTCAGCAAAGCTATTCCAGACCCATCCCTTAGTATCAAACAAGGTTGCGTTACCCCTTTTACTACAGCTCGAGGTGCGGAATGCCAGCGAGACCTCTTACGTGCAGCCCGTTTATCCGGAATTGATATCCACACGCCCTACCAGGACCTCGAACACCATGAACGCCAATGGCTCCTTTATGGTGAACGAGATGACTCAGAGGATGCATGGGAAAACAGTGAATGGTATGGCGTGAAAGGGTTTTTTGATTGGCTTGAAACCAAGTCTTACAAAATGCACGTCCGTGTCTTCCTATCTCGCTACCGTGCCTACACCGAGTGTTCAGACTGCCAGGGATCGCGCCTCCAACCTGAGGCTCTGTGCTTCAAGATTCATGGAAAAACACTTCCGGAACTGTGGCAAATGCCCGTAAAGGATTTATCCGCTTGGTTTTCAGATAAGCTCAAGGGCAACAACTCAAAGTCCATTTCTCACGCCCTTGTTGAAATCAATTCACGGCTTCATTACCTGTGCGAGGTAGGCCTCACCTACCTTACCTTGGATCGACCAGCCAACACACTCTCAGGTGGTGAAATTGAACGTGTCAACCTTACTACCTGCCTTGGCGCAGCACTCACTAATACCCTCTTCGTTCTTGATGAGCCCACCGTAGGACTCCACCAACGGGATATCAACCAGCTCGTCAATGTCATGCATGACCTCAAAGACAAGGGTAACACCGTAGTTGTCGTCGAGCATGAGGAGACCGTCATGAGATCTTGTGATCACCTTATTGATCTCGGTCCTGCTGCGGGGGAGCATGGCGGAAGTATTGTTGCAGAGGTTTCTGGGCGCCAAGCCCAGCAAAAATCAGTGGCTAAAAAATTCCCTGACTCTCAAACATTACCCTACCTCTCGGGGGCAACTAAAATAGCCCCCCCTACCACCCGTCGTAGCTCCAAGAAAAACCTCAGCATTGCAGGAGCAAACAAACATAACATCAACAACCTAACGTTTAAATTACCCCTCGGTGTCTTCACCTGCCTCACAGGTGTCTCGGGCTCTGGAAAATCGACACTGGCCCACGACGTTCTCTACCTCAACCTCGCCAAGCAACTTGGCATCATTAATTCAGAGGAGGCAGCACCCATCAAATCTATTACTGGACACCAGCACCTGAGTTCGGTCGAACAAGTCGATCAATCCCCTCTTACCCGCACACCCCGATCTACCCCTGCAGTTCATACAGGTGCTTTTGACGCTATTCGCCAGCTCTTCACCCTAAGCCATGAAGCACAGGATCAACAGCTCACCCCCGGCTATTTCTCATTCAACTCTGGTATTGGTCGCTGCCAACGATGCCTCGGCAACGGCTTCGAGAAAGTCGAAATGCAATTTCTCTCTGACCTCTTTATCACCTGCCCTGAATGCGACGGCAAACGCTACACTAGCAGAGCACTCCAATACACTTACCAAGGACGTAGTATTGCAGAGACACTTGAGCTCACCATCACCGAAGCGATAGCTTCAGTAAAAACGCACATCAAGAGTAGCTCGGGTAAAGAAACTCGACTACTCAAGAAAATTATCACCAGCCTTCAGCCTCTCATCGATGTTGGCTTGGGCTATCTGCGCCTCGGGCAACCTCTTAATACGCTCTCTGGGGGAGAATCTCAACGCCTCAAGCTCTGCAAGATCCTCACTGAGGCGCACAAATCAAACTCCAAACTTTTGATTCTCGATGAGCCCACTACTGGACTTCATTTTACTGACATCGAAAAGCTTCTAGAAGTCTTCCAACGCTTGACCGATGCTGGCCACACATTACTCGTCATTGAGCACAACCTTGACGTCATCAGGTGCGCCGATCACATCATTGACCTCGGCCCCGGACCAGGTGCCGACGGGGGTAATATTACCTTCAGTGGCACTCCAGAAGAAATCCTCTTTGAAAAATCTGCTACTGCAGAAGCGCTTCGAATGCCTCTACTTAGCGACCCAGAAAAAAAATCCTCATTAACAAAAACCACCAAGCGAAACAACAGAAAGGCAAAATCTTCGAATACCATTGAGATATCAGGCGCTCGTGAGCACAACCTCAAAAACATCTCAGTTGATATTCCTCGAGACGAGCTCGTTGTTGTCACAGGTCTCTCTGGATCGGGGAAGTCTACTCTCGCCTTTGATATCGTTTTTGCCGAGGGTCAGCGCCGTTTCTTAGATTCCATGTCTCCATACGCTCGGCAATTTGCTGGCCAACTTGAGAAACCTGATGTCGACCGTATCACAGGTTTACCGCCGACCGTGGCGATTGAGCAACGGGTCTCCCGAGGTGGAGGCAAATCAACCACTGGCACAGTAACAGAAATTTACCACTTCCTGCGCCTCCTCTACGCAAAGCTCGGCATCCAGCACTGCCCAGAATCTGGTGAGGCCGTGATCTCGCAAACGACCGACACCATTGAGAAAAAAATCCGCCAGCTTCGCAAAAAGCACAGCCGTCTTCTCGTCCTCGCACCACTTATACGAGCACGTAAAGGCTACCACACCGACATCGCCATCGCTGCTGCCAAACGAGGTATTAGCCAGCTCCTAGTCGATGGCGTGCTAATGGACACTGAGGGGTTCCAGCCACTCAAGCGCTATCAGTCCCATGACATCTATGCGGTCTGTGATTCCACAGAACAGGCACTAAAAATCGGCAAAGGCACCTGCGCAATGCTTACTCACGCCCCGACCAAAACAAAACCAGTAGCATTGCAAACATTCAGCTCATCGCGAGTCTCTCCTGTTACTGGTCGCTCTTTTGAAGAGCCTGACCCCCATCACTTTTCATTCAACTCACACCGTGGCTGGTGTCCGAGCTGCAGAGGCTATGGCATGATCTCATCGTCTACAAACCGCAGCACCAAAGCCAACCAATACAACTCTGAACTCGAGGCAGAAATTCATGAAAACCTCGGATCATCCGATCCTGAGTCCAGCTATCTATGCCCTGACTGCCATGGTGCACGGCTGAGAGAAGACTCACGACATGTCCTGATTCACGGACACGCGATACAACATATCAATACCCTCTCCGTCATAGAGGCAATCAATGTATTAGCTCAGTGGCAATTCAAGGGGCGGGAAAAACTCATCTCTCGAGACATCGTTCCTGAAATCATTCAGCGCCTTCACTTTCTTGACCACGTTGGACTCGGCTACCTTCAGCTTGATCGCTCAGCCGACACGCTATCAGGAGGTGAATCTCAGCGTATCAGGCTAGCAGCCCAGCTCGGGTCAAACCTACGAGGAGTGCTTTACGTACTGGATGAACCCACAATCGGCTTGCATCCGAGAGATAATGTCAAACTTCTCGACACCCTGGAATCTCTTCGTCAACGAGGCAACTCCCTGCTTGTCGTCGAGCACGATGACGAGACGATCTCACGTGCCAACACCCTCATCGAGCTAGGCCCCGGAGCAGGTGTTGAAGGAGGCGAACTCACCCCACCTACTCCAACAACTGAGCAAGCACCAACCAATTACCAGCGCAGAAGCCTACCCAAAGCTGGCGCAAAAACAGGTTGGTTACGGGTCAAGGGATGCACAGCTAACAACCTCAAAGAAGTTGACGCCCGCATACCTCTATCGAGGCTCACTGTGCTGACGGGTGTCTCTGGCTGTGGCAAATCCTCCCTCATGCGGGGATGTCTATCTCATGCAGCTGGTAATCACTCATCACAAACAGCCAGCTACAGCTCAACGTCAGGCTTCGACTCAATTAAGTCATGCTTTGAAGTCGACCAGTCTCCGATCGGCAAAACCTCCCGCTCCTGTCCCGCCACCTATGTAAAGATTCTCGATACAATCCGCCAGTTGTTTGCCCAGTTACCTGAGGCCCGTGCACGCGGATTCACAGCATCACGCTTTTCTTTCAATAACAAAGAAGGCCAATGTCCTGAATGCAAGGGCAATGGTCGTATTAAGCTGGAGATGGACTTTCTACCCACCACATGGGTTCATTGTGAGGCATGTCATGAAATGCGCTACAATGCCGCCACACTGGATATCCGCTACAACGGCAAAAATATGGGCGAAGTGCTGAGAATGAACATTCGCCAAGCCGCTGAATTTTTCAACGCGGTACCTAAACTTCATCGCACACTCAGCTTACTTTCCGATACCGGTCTCGGATATCTTCAGCTTGGCCAGCCCAGCCCAACACTCTCTGGAGGTGAGGCCCAACGCATCAAACTCGTCGCAGAGCTCACCAAAGGGCGTGCTCGCATCAGGGGTAGCAAAGCCTACCATGCCAATCTCTATCTCATTGAGGAACCTTCGATTGGCTTGCATCAGCAGGATGTCGACAAGCTGATCGATGTGCTCCACCGTCTCGTCGAAGAAGGCCACACCGTCGTTGTTATCGAACACCACACAGCAATCATGGCAGAAGCCGACTACCTTATCGACATCGGCCCCGAAGCCGGCGAGCTAGGCGGGCGCATTATCAGCCAGGGTAATCCGGAACATGTCGCCCGCTCAAAAACATCAAAAACAGCTCCCTTTCTCAAGGACGCCTTAACCAGCGACTAAAGTAGCCGAGCCCTGAGCTTATTGCACACTTTCACCTAATTGGTCACCGATACATATAGGCTTACCCATGAGAAAATCCGCGCTGCTCATCCTGCGTGAACCATCAGGTTGTAGTGATTTCACGACAAGGCAGCCCTCTCCACAGGCGACGCACAGCAGCTCATTTACACTGAGCACCTCCCCTGGCTTTCCAGACTGACCGCCCAACTCAACTTGCGGGAAAATTTTCAGCCTGCGCTTACGTCCCTTGTTGTCGACAAAGCTAGTGGACGTTCCAGGCCAGGGATCATAAGCGCGTATACGGCGCTCCAGAGCTTCAGCCGATTGCGACCAGTCGATCTCACCATGCTCGCGCATCAACTTGGAAATATAGCTTGCCTGCGCAGGGTCCTGTGGCGTTCGTATCGCATCGCCTCTCACCAGTTGCCCCAGTACCTGCTCCAGTGCACCTGGCCCCATTTCTGCAAGTCGGTCATGAAGCTCACCTCCAGTCTCATGCAGACCAATCGGAGTCTCCTCCTTTAAAATAATATCGCCAGCGTCGAGAGCCTTAACCACATGCATCACGGTAATACCCGTATGGCTATCCCCAGCATCAATAGCAGCCTGTATGCAGGCTGCTCCACGATACTTAGGCAGTAGTGAAGCATGCAGATTAATGCAAGCTAGAGATGGAATATCAAGTAGAGCCTGAGACAATATCTGCCCATAGGCCATCACCACGATCACGTCCGGCTGCAATGCCCTCAGTGCATCGAGGAAACTTGCCTCGCGCGCAGACTCTGGCTGCAACACTGCAACATCATGACTTAAAGCGAGCTCCTTGATAGCTGGGGCAGTCATCACTTGCTTACGACCTACCGGCTTGTCTGGCTGGGTAACAAGAGCCACGAGCTCATAAGGCTGCTCCGGATTATTGACGAAGATACGCATTGAAGGCAGTGCGATGTCACCCGTGCCCATGAAAACAATACGTAGTTTGGCCATGGCTTTTGTTTAACCCTGCCACGACGAATTACCAAACCCCAAAATACAAAAAGCCACCAAAACACAAATCTGGTGGCCACTGATTTCGTCTTTTTAAACACAAGGTATTAAAAGCTCACCCCTGGCACCTGTTTGACACCAAAATTCCACGTATAGCGGTGATTGGCTTTGAATGTCTTATGCCCAGTAACTGGACTGATATGCTCCGCTGCAACCGCATACTGATAAGCACCCGACCTCAGATAAATCTTACGATGATTACCCGCGGGGATCTCAATCAAACGACTTTCCGGCCCGTCGACACCAACCACAATATCTTGTTGGGAATGATTATGTATCGTCACATGAGGTTTGAGCGCATCCCCTCTCGATGGCTTTGGCCTGAGGTCAGGGTGGGTGTAAGAACAAGAAACCACCGATGAAGCACCCCATGTTAGAGCCAATAAGACAAGGACGTGATGTGCTTTTTTCATTAATGAGAAAACCTCACTCACATCATAAAGAAAGTAAATCCCCACCGAGCTGGGAAATTAGCACACTAGAAATAGAGCGTGTAGCTGCGCCTCGCCTCAATCTCCTTATACTTGGATATGGGGCGGAAACCCTCTGCCACGGCCATGTACTTGTAAGTTCCGGCTTTTAGCCGAATCGATTCACTCGATCGAGCTGGCACGGTAATATCTCTGCGCCCTGTTTCCCCAAGACGTTCGAGGCGAACCACAATCGGGCGATAAAATTTGTTACTCAACTTCAAGCGTGCCGCCTCACCCTGCGCTGACATGCTATTAGCAGACGATTGATCCTTCAATTTTGTAGATTCCGTAGATCCAGCAGGCCGATTAGATCCACCCGTACCACATGAGCTGAGGAGCAAGCTGACCAAGGCGATAGCCGCAAGGGCAATAGAAGCAGATATGTTTTTCATCACTTAGAAGCGTGGCACGCTGACCGTGTCGGTATAGTGGGTTCCGTATTCGTTGATGATCTCCTGTCTCGACATGCCACCTTTCTGGGTCATCACCAGCCCGCGCTCTGAGAGCACGGTCATACCGATCTCGACACCGACAAGTTTACCTTCCTCTGCCACCTCGGCTGAGCCGGAGTCAGCTTTAGATGCAATACCATTGCCCCTAATGACAAGTGAATGATATTGTTGCTGGCCTGCATTTGCACCAATGGTAAAGCGACTCACTCCATTAGCTTGCTGAACAAGAAAGGTCACCGTCATCTGGTAGATATTCTCAGCGAGCACATTTTCTGCGGTAAAGTCTCTCGCATCGGTAAATTGGTTAACAGCTGGAGCAGCAGGAGCCGTCAAATCAGTCTGACCTAGCACGTTTGTAAACGTATCATCTGGATCCACAAGATGACGATAAAGCGTGTAAGATGGAAATGCACCGACTGCGTTGGCATCAGCTCCTGATATTTGATCACGGTAAACCAACCTGTAGCTCACCGCGGAAACATCACCTCCGTTATCGTTGGCACCGCCAATATCACCATCGTAACGATCAGGAGCCCCAGTGTAGAAGATCAGCCGAGGGGCATTAGTAATTTTTTTGTTTGCCGGGCCCGCTAACGTTGTATTGCCCGCAGCATCACCAGTCAGATTTGGCTCAACGCCCGCATACAACCACATGGTATCACTGCCATCGGCACGAGCGACTATCGCTTCAAAGTCTTGGGTAATTGTGTTCAAAGCTTCTTTGGCTTGCCTCCCCCCCAGCACCTTGTCTCGGCTACCTTTGTAGCCATCCATAGACACGCCCGTCATGAATGTAACCATGCCTAATAATACAACCGTAACCGACATCGCAACTAAGAGCTCGAGCATGGTGAACCCCTTTGCGCTCGCTGAGGGAAAAGAGTGAAACTTTGTTTTCATAATGAATTGATAATCGTATACCGCGGTAATAAATATCAACGCAGCACCACCATGTTTTTAGTGACAACTGGCTTATCAAACGCTGCGGTATTTGTATGATACACCCACGGATCAAAGGTGCTGTTTACATAACTCCACAGGGCTGGTTTAACTTCATAAAACCGAGCCTGAACGGCAAGCGCCGGCTCGTTGTAGTCACCATCCCAACCCGTCATGGTTTGTGGGTTTTGCAAGGTATAAACATGCCAAGGATTCCAAGGTGTTACCATCTTACCATCGGCATCTGGACGCAGCTGCAACAATTTGACGAAGTAAACTTTTCCCACGAGATTACCGGGATAAAGCTCCGCCTGAATTTTTGCAGAATGAAATGCATCTTGCCTTCTCCTCACCGATGTCTGGATCACATAATCTTGGCCAGGAATATCTGGATTGTCTGCATCGTATGGGTTACCAGCATTGTAATATGGCTCTAAGCTGCCATCTGCGCGCACGCTGGCAGGGTCACCACAATACTGGTAAACCAGCACTGCGTTGTCCCCGTGGCACATTCTAATCCACCAGTAAGTTTTTATTAGCGCCGAGGAAAAGCCCTCTCCTGGTCTCGCCACGCTCAGCTCAAGCTCGAGAGCACTGGTGAGCCTGTCTGCCTCCTTAGCACTCAGTGATTTTTCAATTCCTTTGATAGCTGGGCCGAAAACCACCAAGAAGGAGGAGATCATCACTGCCATCATGCCCATCGCGATGGCGGTCTCAACCAAGGTAAAACCCGAGCGTTTGTAGGCGGGCTTCATGCTAGTAATTTGTGTTTTCATAAGAAGAGGATAATGCTGTTACGTTTAAAAAAATATTTGATCTGAATGTCGAAATACAGAGGTCCGTCCATTGCGCCAAATGACAAAACCACCCGCATTCCTCTCACCAGCTCCACTGGCAGGGATGGGCTCCGTTTGTCCGGGAGGCAGGCTGCCAGCTCTGATTACAAAGCGTGGCACATTGTTTCCAGCTGATGCTGGCTCAGTGATGATACCTTGTGAGTTAAATTCATAAACGCGGCAGTTTTGAACAGCTCCACCGGGCAAAACGGTGCCGGAAACAATTGTATTCGGTGCGACGCCTCTATTACTCAAACTGACGGAATAAAAAACACCCTCGGGGAGCTTCACACCTTTGGATGCCGTTTCCCACTGAGCCGGCGAGTAAAATTCTCCATTTACATCTTTTTCTTCGAACTGCACCACCATATAGCGAAGGTTTCGTTCGCGGTTTGAACTATCGGTGCGGTTATCACAATGCATCATCACCCTCGTATTCGTGCCCTTCTCAATCGCAAGCGCTCTCGCCTCGGCAAAGACTCCCTGAGCAATGGGAACGCCAGAGCTCACTCCACTTGCCTTGCTGAAGTTTTTGATGCCAAAAGAACCTACTGTCATCAATACAGCAATGAGCGAGATGACAAGGAGTAGTTCAAGCAATGAATATCCGTTGGCGTGAATGCGCGCTTGGTAAAGTGACGGTGTATTCTTCATGGAAGTTTTAAATAGCAGAGACTTAGATTTGACTTGGTAAAGTGAATCACTGTTGACCATATCCTGATAGATGAGAATGATACATTTAATGTTTCAATTCAGCTTATCAAGCGATGCCGTAACAAACTCTACTTTCGAATACTATTGCCCAAAAAAACAGCCTTCACAAGCATTCATTGTAAATACATCGTCAAAATACCACCAAAACATTGCCTAAAGCGATGCATTGCCCCTCCCGTTTGCTGAAAAATAGGCTTTTTTGCCATTAAACACATCAATCAATACTCTCGATATGACCCCTCGCATCATCAGACGGTAGGCGCTTCCGCTTCAGGAAACGCGTGATATCTAGACCAAAATAACGCAAGCAGGCGATTAAAACCGCAGCCACCGCAGCCTCATCGATGTTACCGACAAAGGGAAGATTGTCAGGAATGAGTTCAATCAGCCCCCACGTCGGATTGAGCAGATACAAGCCACATAGAAAACCAATAACTACCACAAATAAACTCTTCATGCTGATAACATAGCCGCGATGCCTGCAGAGGCAATCACGGATAAATAGTCACCATTCGAGGTTTTTACACCATTGTAGGAAGGGGCAGGCTTTTACTTCTTAGCGTTTTTCTTTGCTGACTTTTTCGCCGTCTTCTTGGCGGCTTTTTTTGCCGTCTTCTTGGCCGATTTTTTTTCGGTCGTCTTTACTGAACTAACGTCGATGAGATCTGAAGCACCGCGTGATGCTTCCACCTCGTCAGACATCTCATCCTCCGCAGCCATCTCCTCTTCGAGACCACCTGTGCCTAAGATGAATGCCAAATCATCCATTCCCAAGCTAGTCGCAAAGCCCTCGTCGCCGAGCACGTTCGTCACCAACTGCGTTTTTTGGTGCTGAAGCACACGAATCTTTTCCTCTACAGTCTCTCGTGTGAGCAATCGGTAAGCAATGACTTTATTTTTTTGACCAATACGGTGAGTTCGGTCAATGGCTTGGTTCTCCACTGCTGGGTTCCACCATGGATCATAAAGAATCACGTAAGAAGCAGAGGTCAAGTTAAGGCCGGCACCACCCGCCTTGAGCGAGAGCATGAACACCGACGGGTCCTTCGTCGTCTGGAAGCTTTCAATAACCCCCTTACGATCTTTCGTCTGCCCTGTCAGGTAATGGAACGGACGACTCTCCACCTCAAGACGCGCCTTGATGATATCCAGCATGGAAACGAACTGAGAGAAAACAAGCACCTTGTGACCCTCCTCACGGAGTTGGTCGAGCAAGTAGAACAGTGCATTCATCTTCGCACTATCTTCCTTGAGGAACTTGGGATCAATTAAGCCAGGGTGACAGCAAATCTGACGCAGACGCATCAAACCTTGCAGAATGGCAAAGGAGTTCTTCTTTACCGCCTCATCAGAATCAAAACCTAACAATGCTTTCTGAATCCGCTTGAGCTCAGCTTTATACATCTCAGACTGCACGGGTTCCATTTCAGCGAATACCTCCTCCTCAGTCCGAGGCGGCAAATCTTTAGCAACCTGAAGCTTAGTCCGGCGAAGTAAGAATGGTCTTAGACGTGACGCCAGTCGACTCTGGGCACTTGGATCCTTGCGCTTATCGAAGCGCTTCTTGAAATAGGCGCGACTACCAAGAACACCTGGCATAGCGAAAGCCATCAATGACCACATGTCCATGAGGCGGTTCTCGATAGGTGTGCCCGTTAACACGAGTCGATTCTTCGAGTTGAGGTCGCGAGCTGCTTTCGCTGCTTTAGAGTCTGGGTTTTTGATTTGCTGACCTTCGTCAAGAATAGTGGTAAGCCACTTCACTTTTGCAAGTTCCTCACCGCAGAGGCGAAGTTGGGCGTAGTTGAGGACGAAGATATCAACCTCAGTTTCGAGTACTTTCAAATCAAGGTCATCGCGCGTGCGTAATATTTTGACTCTAAGATTAGGTGCAAACTTCTCAGTCTCGGAGTGCCAAACGTCGATAACAGACTTTGGACAGACAACAAGCGATGGAGCCACTTTATCCATTCCTCCTTTTTCTTTGGCCTCCTCGTTGCGGAGCCACAACAAGTAAGTGATTGACTGGATGGTTTTACCCAGACCCATGTCATCTGCGAGCAAACCTCCAAATCGATTGGTAGCAAGGTAAGCAAGGAAGTGGAAACCATCCACCTGGTAAGGTCGGAGTGTTGCCTGAAGTTCCTCGGGAACATCTGGCTTAACTTCAATTTGAATTTCTCGTGCCCTATCTTTAATACGCTTCCAGGCCTTCGGATCAAATACCTCAGCTGCTTTGGGATCGGCTAATTGAAGAGCATGCATGCGGTGGGTTTCCCCCGTGAGGTCAAATGGATCCAATCCGAGGCGGGTAACGGCATCTCGTTGATCAGCATCAAGCTTGATTTCCAGTCGCATCCAGCCGCCATCATCCATACGCACATATCCACCACGCGCTGCAACGAGAGAGCGGATTTGAGCATTACTCAGAGTGACACCCTCAACATCGATAACGATGCGCAGATCAAACCAATCGATCTCCTGGTTGACAACCTCGAAGCGGATTGCTGCGGTCACTGGATCAGCCAGAAGCGTCTGCAACTTGCCATCCATTTCAGCCACTAAGGACTCAGGCAAAGACTTAGCCCACTCGGAGAATTTTTCAGGAAACTGTTTGGTAATTCTGGACTTAAATGCGTCTAGTTTCTCGTCATAGGTGAGACCCATGTGAGCCAACAATCCAGGCACGGGGTAAAGTTCCTCTCGAGCAAAACGCAGCAACTGCTTGCCTTTAACCGGCTTTTGTTCAACAAGTTCCCACTCATCTTTGATCCGCTTTTCTTCACGTCGTTCTTTCTTCTCAAGAGCTCTTACATCAATGACAAGGTGCTCCGTTTCTGCTGCCGTTAGACCTTGCTCCAGCTTCATCTTGAAGCGTGGGTATAAATCAAGATCAGTGACGCGCTTGCTCAGGGACTTAGGCAAGCTAGATCCGATTTTCCTGAGAAACTCAACACCTTCCAAGCTATCGATTACATCTTTTGGGATATGATAGCGTGGCTGAATATCGGTCTCACTGAGCCAACGAGGAGGTCCTGGGAATACAGTTTCATCTGACTGGTAGAGAACTTCACGCCCAGGCAGTAAGCGAACTGAGTGAGTGACGTGCTCACCTTCGCATGTCACCAGCTGCAAGGCGAAGGAGCTGGGCATGTAAGGGTCGTCTTCACAAATCCAGCGCAGAGGCTTGTCGACCACCTTGAATTCACGCTCATCGAGATTCACCACATAACCAGCCAGCGCTGGCTGCCTGAAAATACGATTCATGAACTGACACGCGGCTTCACTATCTAGATCGATACGAGCATCTCCCTCGCTCTGGTAAAACCCTAAAAACTGGTCCCAAATTAACTGACTAGAGGCGTCCATGCGTAATGCAGCATCGGCAAACAGTGCCACAAAGCGATCGATGTCTGCTTTCTCTCGGAGAGGAAGCCACTCACCCTGTTGATCACCTTCACGAAACTCAACGCGAGCTTCATTGATAGTGGAAAGCAAACGAAAAGAAACATACACGGGCTTATCCATGGGCGGGCGTTCGTTCACGCTTTCGATGCGGTCATACCATGCCGCAACCTCGCGCTCACGCTCCCACTCGTGCATCTTCTTTTGCACCGCCTCAAGATCTGTGATCGCATTGAGGAATTCGGCATATGGCAGCTTCTTCTTGTAGAATGCGTAGGCAATATAGTTCCAAAACTCAAGAATATCCCCAGGAGGCATTGGCCACAGCTCGAGCGGATCATAGCTGACGATTTCCCAGCGAGGATTCAGTCGAACCAGATCGTGGTCGTGGATTTCGCCTTCGATGACGTAGCGCCTGTAACGTTTTTCAAGTTTATTTACGAATTCAGCTTCTTTGTCATCAAGTTCACGTTCCAGCTTTTCCTCAATGACATCGATGATTGGGGTGTCATCAAACTCATTCGGACTTTCCGGCAAATCTTCGCCACGATGCATACGCTCCATCATGGTGGCATACATACATGCACCAGCTACAACCTCATCTTCGGCCGTGCAGCTGCCAAACCACCGATTACCCTGCAGACGTAGACTGGTACGAAATGTTCCGGTTGAGTCTTCTACTCTACCTTGTATGAAAAGATGATTACCGAAAATTTGAGTGACGGCTCCGTCGTCTTGCAAGGCATCGCCTCGGTCACGTGACTTTTCTGGAAAACTATTTAAAAAATTGAGTGTTGCTCTATCTGGATTCATTCCGATTAAACCTGTTTGAAATAGGATTGTGTAAGGGGTGATGTGTGTGCCAGTGCCCTTAGCGGAAAGAACCCCCTAAAGACAGCTAACAAGATGAATTTAATATCCAAAAACTTGAGACATGATCGTTTCAGGCGTTTTACCTGATGAGAAATTTGCCAAGCACTTGGGGGGAGTATTTTATAACTCGTTTTTGACTATAGGCAATAAAAAGCGTCATCGAAATGCACTTTATTATAAATTAAGGCTTCATTTGACAAACAAATCATTACCTACCCCATTTATATCGCTGAGCTTTGCCGTATCATCGACCGATCCTAACGAGTTTGGTCCATCAACCAACTTAAGTAGCCGTGCGATCCATCAACTACTGGCAGGGCGATAATTTCCGGCTCATCGTTCGAATGGAGGCTTGATAACTCACGACTAAGTCCAAGAAAAGAAGCTCGGCTCGTCTTGATAATAAGCATGAACTCTTCTTCACAACAAAGCTTACCTTCCCAACAATAGATGGACTCCATGGCAGGCATAATATTTATACACGCTGCGTATTGCCTTTCCACCAAATGTGTGCCAATCTGACGCGCCTCCTCTCGATCGGGGAAACTGCACAATACTACTAATGCTTCAGTCATACGATGAAGTCTAAGCTATTCAGCAATTCTCTGCAACGTAATCTAATCTACTATGAAATCTGGTTTTCTCGACAAGCTCATCACTAGGCTAGACCAAGTCGAGCCCGAAGAGGTGCAACGTCTCATCATGCGCCTGGTCAGAGAAAAAGGTTTTCTTGAGAGTGTTTTTGAGGCTCTTCAGGAAGGCGTGATGATACTCGACCCCGAGGGCCAAATCACCTACGTTAATAAGGCTTGCCTTCGTATTTTCGGAATCGACCCAGTCACCAGCATCGGCCAATCACTCTCAGCGACTGTCCGCGGCTTTGAATGGGACAAACTCGCAGACCCAGGGCGCGTGATCAGCCGTGACATGGAGATCCTCTACCCAGAGCAACGTTATTTAAACTTTTACCTATCCCCCATCCAAGGAGAAGTGGAGAGCGCTGAGCACATGCTTGGCTATGTTTTGCTAGTACGAGACATTACTCAATCCCGCCAAAAGGCGGAAGAAAATGTCGAAAGCGAAAAACTCAACGCGTTGACATTACTTGCAGCAGGCGTTGCTCACGAAATTGGTAACCCACTCAACGCTCTCGATATCCATCTGCAACTGCTTGAGCGCAAAATCAAAAAACTTGAAAGCAACGAACAGCAAAGTCTCAGCCAACATTTGAAAACTGCACAGGGTGAAATCCGCCGACTCGACACCATCCTCAAACAATTCCTACAAGCGATACGGCCAACACAGCCAGAGCGTGAATCACTTCAAATCCACGACTTGTTACGTGACACACTCAGCCTGATAGAGCCTGAGCTTGAGGAGCGTAACGTCAAAGTCAGTCTCGACCTCAGCTCCTCGCCCCCCCTGCTGCCACTTGATGGTGGGCAAATAAAACAAGCTCTCTATAACTTACTCAAAAACGCTTTTCAATCACTGCCCGCAAGTGGTGGCCGCATAGATATTTCATCACACGTGACGGACTACGACCTCACCCTCACCATTCGAGACCATGGCTCGGGCATCCCCCCTGAAATTATGGGGTCTCTTTTCGAACCCTACCAGAGCACCAAAAAGTCAGGTTCTGGTCTAGGGCTCCTCATTGTCCGCCGTATCGTTCGTGAACATGGAGGTGAAATCGAAATAGAGAGCAACACCGGCGAGGGCACTACCGTGAATATTTCTATTCCTCGAAAAGACAGAAATGTTAGACTCCTTCAGAATAACAACGAGTCCTCCTTTATCGACGTTGAATCATCCACCCACTCAAAATAGCATGGCCATGGCAACCCTACTCATCGTTGACGATGAAAAATCAACTCGCGACGGGCTCAGAATGGCACTCGAGGAAGAATTCGACTGCTATCTTGCCTCCAGTATTAAAGAAGCCATGTCGATACTTAAGAGCGAGCCCATCGACCTGCTACTTACCGATCTCAGACTGGCAGGCGACAACGGCATGGATTTACTCGATCAAGCTCTCGCCGTTCCACAACCGCCAGTTGCTGTCATGATGACGGCATACGGCTCCGTTGATACTGCCGTGGAGGCCATGCGCCGTGGGGCGTGGAATTTCGTCACCAAGCCCCTGAACCTTGACGAGGTTGAGCTACTGCTCAAAAGAGCCTCACGTAGCAGGTCTCTTGAGAAAGATAAAGTTCGCCTTGAGCACGAAGTACAAGACCTAAGGGAAAAAGCAGGCAGTAGCAAACACGGACTAGAAAGCCTAATTGGCAAATCTACAGCTATGCAAAAAGTCAGTGAGCTCGTGACACAGGTTGCACCAACACGCGCCACCATACTCATAGAGGGAGAAAGTGGCACAGGCAAAGAACTGGTTGCACACGCAATACATCAACTGAGTGGCAGGCCGGCGGAGAAAATGCTAGTCGTCAATTGCGCCGCACTGTCACCACAACTTCTGGAAAGCGAACTTTTCGGCCACGAAAAAGGCGCATTCACGGGAGCCTCACAACGGAGAATTGGGCGCTTTGAACAGGCCAACGGAGGCACCATTTTTCTCGATGAAATTGGCGAAATCGACCAAGCAACCCAAGTAAAACTGCTCCGTGTTCTGAGTGAGCGCACGGTCGAGCGTGTCGGTTCCAATAAACCCATCAATGTCGATGTCAGAGTCATCACTGCCACCAATAAGAATTTAAGAGAGCTCGTCAGCAAAGGGGAATTTCGTGAAGATTTATTTTTCCGACTCAACGTCGTTCGAATATTGATGCCGACACTTTGCCAACGTGCTGAGGACGTCGTTATTTTGGCACAAGCCTTTCTGCGAGAATTTTCATCTGAAAACCATAAGAAGCTCAAACCGCTGACTGATGATGCGCTCGCTAAACTTCGCACCTACTCTTGGCCGGGTAACGTTCGTGAGCTACGCACCGCGATCGAGCACGGCGTAGTTATGAGCAATGATGATGTCATCGACTGCCAGCACCTTCCCTACTTTCTAAACGGTAGCGAACTCAAACCAACACTGGACACAGCCCAAAGTTCTCCCCTATCTATCCAAAAAGAGGACAGTCAAGCAGAGCAAATGCCGCTTACATCACATGATGAATTCAATTTGCAAGTATTGGAGTTACAGGTGATTCGACGGGCCTTGCAACAAACCAAGGATAACCGCACTGAGGCTGCAAGGCTGCTCGGCATTAGTCGGCGCACCCTACAGCGGAAACTAAAGGACATTGAAAGCCCCAGCTAATTCATCGTAAGCAAACAGCTCCGTATTATGCTCCGTTTGCCCTGCATCAAATAATAGTAATTTAGATATTATTTTCCTCACTCGACCCAAAATGATTATTTCCAAGATCAAAGAAAAATTATCGGCAGATACCAGCATCTTGCTGCGCCGCGCTATATTTTTTGTGCTACTTCTGGGCTTTGCCGTCATCGCTATTTTTTTCACCTTCAGAGGGCTATCCTCACCCAGGGGAATGGAACAGGCACAGGTGGGCAGAGAAATAGCTCGCGGCAATGGTTTCTCCACCAAGGTTATTCGCCCTGTCACACTGTGGCAAATGCAAGAGAACCATCAGGATAATGAACATGTTGCCAGTTTCAAAAAATTCCCAGAAACCTACCATGCCCCACTCAATCCATGCGTGTATGCTGCGGTTCTAAAAGCTGTGGATGGCCACAACCATGCGCGCTGGAAAATGCCACTAAAATCAAACATCTACCAACTCGATCGCATCATTGCTGGCGTTTGCGTCATTTTCTTCATCCTTTCCATTGGAGTTAACTACCTGTTAATCTCCAGAATTTTTGACCCCACGATTGCCTCAGTAGTGGCCATTCTTATGCTTTTTTGTGAGCTAATGTGGAAGTTTTCACAATCAGGAATGCCCCAAATGCTTATGTTGTTGTTGTTTTCGTGCGCAATGTTCTTTCTGTGGCTAGGCATTGAAAATGCATCAGACGACAAACCCACGACCACTCCCGTAGTGGTGGCCGGCTTATTTATGTGCCTGCTCGTGCTCACCCATTGGATTGCGATCTGGATGTATTTTGGCTTTGTTATTTTTGCCGCTATCTACTTCAAACCCAGAGGTATCATAGCCGGAATCCTGATGGGCATGCTGATTGTATTGGTGTTACCCATTGCCTTCCTTATCTACAGCAGCCCGACAGGAAGCATATTTGGTACTGCCTACTACGCCATTTATAGCGGTTTGGGCTCATCTCAAGATGATATCTTACGGTCTCTATCACCTGCAGATCATGAGCTTGGCTTAAAAAGCCTGCTGGTTAGCATTACAACCACCACCTTAGGCCAAATTTCCAATTTGTATGCCAACCTGGGAGCCATACTGGCGGCTCCTCTTTTCTTTATATCACTGCTACACCCCTTCAAGCGTAAGGCATTGGGTATGTTCCGATGGCCACTCCTGCTCATGTGGATGCTCGCAGGCGTCGGCATGTCAATCTACGGTTTGAATGATGGAAATCTCGATTCTAATCAAATCCATATTCTATTCGCACCTCTAATGGCGGCTTACGGTTTAGCTCTGATTTCGATTCTTTGGGCACGACTTGGCATCGGCCAGCGCATCGATTCACTGCGACACGCGCACATGGTCACCATCGTCATCATCAGTGCGGGGCCCATGTTATTAGCTATTCCACAAGACATAAAGCTCGGCCTCCGTGCCGAGGGCATTGGCGGGTTTCCTCACTGGCCACCCTACTACCCAAAAGCGATCAACCATACCATAGCAGAAAATACCACTCCCAAGGATGTTATCATCTCAGACGTGCCCTGGGCCGTGGCATGGTATGCAGACCGCATCAGTGTCTGGTTGCCCCAAAACTTAGAGCAAATCGAAAAAATCGAAGCTCTCGCCATTGAGCAGCACACCCCTGTAAGCGGCATTCTCATCACTCCCTATTCTTTTAATAGCGATCGCATTATGTCAATTGCATCACCCAAAGCCAGCTACGGTGAACTTTATCCACTCGTATTCAACATTTGGGGGCGAATGGCGCTTGCCAAACCCTTCATAGATACTCATGAAGCTTTCAAGCCACTATCACGTCGCTACCCCCATGATCACGCCTTGATCAGCTACGGCTTCATGAACTACTATTCAAAGCGCCCCGTCACCTATTCAATCGATTAGATCCACACCATGTCATCTGATAAAAAAACAAAAACAAAAGAAGCCCAAGACAAGTCGCCCAGTTTTGAGGCCGCTCTTGAAGAGCTCGAGGCAATGGTGGAAACCATGGAATCAGGTCAATTACCCCTAGAAAAGCTGATCTCAAGCTACGAGCGTGGCGCAGAACTCATCAGCCATTGTGAATCTGTTTTAGGGAATGCGCGGAAACGGCTTGATCTTATCACGCTTAAACCCAAGTCTGCCGAGGGCAAAAGCTCAACAGATTCTAAAGACAATTCTAACCCAGAGAACGCCCAAGAGGGCACCTCACCCTCACCCGATCATAATGACGACGAAATCAGGCTCTTTTGAGCTACCACAGCTTCTATCTACCATCAAAGGACCCGAGGATGTCAAGGCTCTGCCTGATGATCAGCTCGAGGATCTCTGCGAGGAGATCAGGCACACTCTCATTCACTCTTTAGCACGGACGGGCGGCCATCTTGGGCCTAACCTTGGCGTGGTGGAGCTAACCGTAGCACTGCACCGTGTCTTTGACAGCCCAGAGGACAAATTCCTCTTTGATGTTTCGCATCAGGGCTACGTGCACAAAATGTTGACTGGCCGTGCTGAAACTATCCACACCATCCGAACTCCCGGTGGGCTCAATGGCTTTCTGCTTCGCACCGAATCTGAGCACGACTGCTACGGGGCAGGACACGCAGGCACCGCCCTCTCTGCCGCTCTCGGCATGGCATCCGCACGTGACCTCAAAGAGGAAGACAGTCATGTTGTTGCCGTAGCTGGGGATGCTGCTTTCACTTGCGGACCCACCCTCGAGGCAATGAACAACATCGAGCACACTACCAAACGATTAATCGTTGTGCTCAATGACAACGAATGGTCTATTGACCGAAATGTTGGTGCTTTAGCAAAGTATTTTAATGCATTGCAAACCCACCCCATGTTCTCATCTGTTCGCCACAAGGCGTCTGAATTTGTGGGCAAGATAGGTGGTGACACTGTGCGTAAATTTGCCCACAAGGTGGAGCGTAACACTAAAAACCTTCTCGTTCCGAACGTCCTTTTCGAGAAATTTGGACTCCATTACTATGGTCCCATCGATGGTCATGATTTACCTCTTTTGATTCGCACCTTTGAGCATCTCAAAACCCAAGATCAACCTGTCATACTTCACATCATTACCGAAAAGGGTCGTGGTTACAAACCAGCTCTTGAAAACCCCGGCAAATTCCACGGCCTTGGCACCTACAAGATTGAAGACGGTTCTACGGCAGCTGCCGATAACCCTACCTATTCCGAGCTTTACGGCCGAGCGGTCACTGATTTCGCCAAGAAAGACAAATCCATTACCGCCATCACCGCAGCCATGCCCGGCGGCACTAAGCTCGACATCTTCAAAAATGAAATTCCCGAGCGCTACTTTGATGTCGGCATTGCCGAAGAGCATGCAGCCCTGTTCGCCTGTGGCCATGCAACCAAGGGATTGAGGCCCTTCCTCACCATTTACTCCACCTTCATGCAGCGCGCTATCGACATGATCATTCATGACATAGCCCTACAGAACCTGCCTGTACGAATGTGTATGGACCGCGGCGGTCTCTCTGGAGATGATGGCCCTACCCACCATGGACTTTTTGACATCGCCTACCTTCGTGCTATCCCTGGCCTGATTCATATGCAGGCTAAAGACGAAGATGAGTTCGTCGACATGCTTTGGACGATGGCCAACCACGATGACGGCCCAACTGCCATTCGCTATCCGCGTGGTGCCGGCATTGGAGCCAAGCCAAAAACCGAACCCGAGCTGCTCGAAATCGGTAAAGGCGAAGTCATTCAAGACGGCAACGATATTGCCATCATCAGCCTCGGCCACATGTATGAAGTCGCACTTGAAGCCAAGGAGAAGCTCGAAGCTCTTGGCCACTCCGTCGCCCTCATCAACCCGCGTTTCATCAAGCCTCTCGACGCCGAACTCATCCGCACTTACGCAGAAAAATGCAAGGCTGTCATCACCATGGAGGATCACGTCCTGCACAACGGCTTCGGAGCCAGTGTTATCGAGCTTCTCAGTGATGCCAAAATCACCACACCGGTTGAGCGTATCGGCTGGCCGGATGAATTCGTTGACCACGGTAAAGTCGACCAACTTCGTGAAAAGCACGGCATGACAGCCGACAATGCAGTGAAGCTGGTCACACCCTATCTTGGACAAGAGCAAGCTTCTTGCTCATTGTAGAGGCGTCACCCCTCAAAATGGGGGCTCATTTTAAGGCGAATTTAGCGAAAAAAATTGAATTTTGGCACGTATGTTCGATACTGGAGCATAGATTTTGGCAGTATTGCCATGCTGTTGCAACACCTTCAATGACCTTACTCATCACGGTTACCATTCATTTTCACTATTTCACCACTTTCCATGCTCAAACCACTCATCTACTTGGCCTCAATTGCCGCACTAGCGCTGACCGCTTGCCAGAATAAAAAGCAAGAGGCTGATGCGGCTGGCACGGAGCCAGCTGAAGCTTCCCAAACTTCCGAGACCTCCCAGACTCAGGCGGTAAAATCGATTGTTCCAGTAACTTTGGTTCGGGCGGACCAGCCGGTATCATTCAATGAGCACATTCAGCCGATTCTCTCTGCCAACTGCTACCACTGCCACGGACCAGATTCCGGCTCACGCCAGCCACAGAAAAACCCACTCCGCCTCGACAAAGAAGAAGAAGCATTCGCCGCACGTGAAAACGGCAAACCCGTCATCATCAAGGGCAATCCCGACGAGTCCTACTTAGTCACTGTCATTGAATCTAAGGACAAGGAGCTAGTGATGCCTCCCCATCCAGATAAAAACCCGCACGGCAAAATCATGAGTTCAGAGGACATCGCTCTGATCCGCCGCTGGGTCAAAGAAGGTGCGGCCTTCGAAGACCACTGGGCCTACATCGCACCCCAAAAAGCCGAATTGCCAGTAATCAAAAACCCTGATTGGGCTCGCAACCCAATTGATTATTTTGTTGCCAAAAAACAGGACGATGTCGGCCTCGCTCCCAACGAAAGCGAAGCCAAGCCACGCCTGCTGCGCAGGCTCTATTTCGACCTTACCGGTCTCCCCCCCAGCCTGGAAGAAATCGATCGCATCCTCAGTGACGAGCGGGACTGGGACACCGTCTATCTCGACACAGTCAACCAACTGCTCAAAACCGAGACCTACGCGGAACACTGGGCACGCCACTGGCTCGACGTTGCCCGCTACGCAGATACCCACGGCATTCATTTCGACAACTACCGATCCATCTGGCCCTACCGTGACTGGGTGATCAACGCCTTCAAGACCAACATGCCCTTTGACCAGTTCACTCGCGAACAAATCGCCGGTGACATGATGCCCAAAGCCACCACCCAACAAATCGTCGCCACTGGATTCAACCGCTGCCTGCCCACCACGGGAGAGGGTGGCGCCATTGCCGATGAGTATGATGCTATCTACGCTCAGGATCGGGTCGATTCCACTTCCGCCGCCTGGCTCGGCCTGACCACAGGTTGCGCCGCTTGTCATGATCATAAATTCGATGCCATTTCGACCAAGGAAAACTACCAACTCACTGCGTTTTTCAGAAACACACCGATGACCGCACTGGATCGAAACAATGAAGGTCACCCACCCAATATCACCTTCAACAATGCAGAGGACACCCAAAGGCTAGAGAAAATCAACCAGCAACTCACTGGTCTTCATCAACAATCCCAGGCACACCGCAAGGCACATGAGCAGGGTTTCAACGCATGGCTCAAGCAGCAGAAAACCACTCCTGCCCCACCCCAAAGCCTGCCAGCAGGACTTGTTTTCCACATGCCACTCGATAGCGAGGCTGGAGGCATCACCGACAACACTGGCAAAGCATACCTCAGCGACAAACCTGTCAACTGGGTCCCTGGAAAAGCCGGGCAAGCGATCCAACTCACCAAAAATAATTCAGTCAATCTGGGCAACGTAGGCAACTTCGAGCGCGATCAAAAATTCAGTTTTGGCACATGGCTCAAAGCTCCCCACGGTGGAATGGGCGGCATTATAGCGAAAATGAATGCACCCAAAAAACACCGAGGCTATGACCTCTGGCTGGAAAACAAAAACCTCGCTGTTCACTTGATCCACGACTGGCCCAGCAACCAAATCAAAGTAATAACCAAGAAGCCTTTCCCTCATGACAAGTGGTTTCATGTCATGGTTACTTATGACGGCAGCAGCAAAGCCAAGGGCATTAAAATGTATATTGATGGCAAATCCGTCGCACTGCGATCGATCGGAGGTAAACTGACCGAAAGTATCAAAACAGTCGTGCCACTTAGGCTAGGCAAGCGCGATGGCAATCAGCCTATCCGCAATGGTGCCCTGCAGAACTTCCAAATCTATGAGCGCGCACTTGGGCCAGCTGAGGTTGCCAAGCTCGCGATCGGGCTCAGTATTGAGCAGATAGCGCGGCTACCACTGCCATCCAAGGCACAAACTCAGCAACTGCGTGACCACTACTTCTCTAAAGTAAACCCCCATACCGTCAAGCTCGCCAAACAGATCAATGCTCTGAATCAGGAAAAGAAATCTATTAATAATCGCGCCTCACTAACACTGGTCATGAAGGAAAACGCGGATAAAAAACCCTTCGCACACATACTCATACGTGGCCAGTATGCAGACAAAGGCGAGAAAGTAACTCCGGACACCCCCGCCTCGCTGCCCCCCATGGGTGAGCTACCCCGCAACCGCTTCGGCCTCGCTCAATGGCTCACCCTCAAAGAAAATCCACTGCCGGCAAGAATCACGGTAAACCGATACTGGTATTACCTCTTCGGCCGCGGCATTGTCACCAGCACCGGTGACTTTGGCGTCATGGGCGCACGCCCCACCCACCCGAAATTACTCGACTGGCTGGCCGTTGACTTCGTCGAAAATGGTTGGGATTTCCACCACCTTCTACGCACCATGGTCACCTCATCAACTTATCGCCAAAGTGCTCAGATCACCCCTGAAAAGCTTGAGCGTGACCCACTCAACAAACTCATCGCCCGTGGTCCAAGATACCGCCTTGATGCCGAGCAGATCCGCGACCTCGCACTCAATGCCTCGGGCCTGATGCATCAGCAGGTAGGTGGCCCATCCGTTAAACCCTACCAGCCGATGAATATCTGGAAGTCCGTGGCTATGCCTCAATCTAACACAAAAAATTACCAGCGTGACACAGGCAATAAGCTTTACCGTCGATCACTCTATACCTTCTGGAAACGAACCGCCCCCCATCCATCGATGGAAATCCTCAATGCCCCCGTCCGGGAAGTCTCCTGCGTTCAGCGTGAGCTCACCAATACACCTCTGCAGGCATTTGTGATCATGAACGACCCTCAGTTTGTCGAGAGCTCACGCAAGCTCGCTGAGCGCACGCTCAAGGCTGCTAAAACCCAAGACGAACGCGCCAATTACATCGCCCGGCAGCTTCTCAGCCGCAGCATGAGCTCAGCTGAGCTAGAGATCGTCAAAACCACGCAAGAACAAGCACTGGAGAAATTTAGTGCCACCCCCGCAGAGGCGAGCAAACTGATCACCGTCGGGGAATCCAAACCCGATCCTTCACTACCCGCCGCAGAACTTGCCTCATGGACACTGGTCGCCAACCAAGTCCTCAACATGGATGAAACTCTCAACAAGTAAGCCACTATGAATCCTTCCGATATTTTAAAAACCATCGACCTGCAAAACACCTCGGTCTCACGCAGGCAGTTCTTCCGCCGCAATGCCATGGGACTGGGTGGGGCAGCACTCGCATCCATGTTACCGGAGAATTTATTGGCTGCGGTTCAGTCTGCAACCGGTGATACCACCGGCATAGCTCACTTCCCCCCTAAAGCAAAACGCGTCATCTACGTCTCGCTTATCGGAGCCCCTTCTCAGTTGGAAACATTTGATTACAAACCCAACCTGAAAAAAGACTTCAATAAGGACATCAAAGACTTCCTCGTCAAATCCGGTCAGCGCCTCACCGGCATGACCTCTAAGCAAGCCAAGTTTCCCATCGCCCCGTCCTTCACTGATTTTAAGCAGCACGGCGAAAGCGGTACATGGATCTCAGACATCCTCCCCTGGACTGGCAAAATGGCCGATGATATCTGCGTGATCAAATCCATGCATACTGAGGCCATCAACCACGAGCCGGCCAACCAGCTCATGTATACCGGCACCATGCAGGCAGGCAAGGCCTCGATGGGTTCATGGCTCTCCTACGGGCTAGGCTCGCTTAACAATGACCTACCCACTTTCTGTGTCTTACACGCACAGCACTCGAGCCCTTACGCAAACGTTCAAGCTATCTCCTCCCGTCTCTGGGGTGCCGGCTTCCTTGAGGGTAAATACGCCGGGGTCAATCTACGCTCTCAGGGTGACCCCGTTCTCTATTTGAAAGACGCGCCAGGCATTGACCGCGATCTGAGGCGCAACATGCTCGATGGGCTCTCCGCTCTTAATCAAAAAACACTCGCAGCCGTTGGCGACCCCGAAATCCAAACTCGAATTCAACAATACGAGATGGCTTACCGCATGCAAATGTCAGTACCCGAACTCACCGACATGACGAAGGAATCAGAGGAAACATTTGACCTCTATGGTTCAGACTCAAAAAAGCCTGGCACCTTCGCCTACTGTGCCTTGATGGCAAGACGACTCTCCGAGCGGGGAGTCCGTTTCACCCAAATCTTTCACCGTGGCTGGGACCAGCACGGAGCCCTTCCTCGTGACATTCAATCTCAGTGTAAGGACGTTGATCAGGCATGTTATGGCCTTATCCAAGACCTGAAACGTCGTGGTATGCTCGACGATACATTGGTGATCTTCGGTGGCGAGTTTGGTCGTACTGTCTATTCACAAGGAGGGCTCTCGGAAAGCAACTACGGCAGAGACCACCATCCGCGCGCCTTCTCCATGTGGATGGCAGGAGCTGGTGTCAAAGGAGGGATGTCCTACGGGGAAACTGATGAATACTCCTACAACATCATCACCCCAGACCAAAAGGTACACGTAAGAGATCTACACGCCACCATCCTCGAGCGTTGTGGCATGGATCACCACAAACTCGCCTTCAAGTATCAAGGACTGGACCAAAAACTCACGGGTGTGGAGCCCGCCAAAGTGGTAACCGACATCCTCGACCACTCATACATGGCTGAGCACTAGTTACCGTAGCTGAAAGCTTACTGATCAAAATCCCCCACCCAGATACTAGCCCGCGAGTTTACCTCCGGGCTTTTTCTTTTGTGTGGATACGTCACATCCACAACCGCTGCCACAGCCAGTCTTCTCACTGCCAACTAACCACATTTTCAGACACCGCCTAACAAACACTCCCAGAGTGAACACAATAATGGCTAACGTTGCGTAAGTTTGCCAGTTTGCCCAATCCATGGTTTTTATCTTAACCTCGATTTACAAACTTGAAAGCATTCAAGAGAACAAACTCCCGATCTGATACACAGCAAAAGCGGCCAACCAAGCCACTACCGTCATACCCACCAATTGACCAATCGCCCATTTCCATGAGCCAGTTTCCCGTCGCACGACTACCGTTGTTGGCAAACATTGCAGAGCGTAGACAAAGAACACCAGCAGGCTCATCGTAGTCAATGGTGTGTAAACCTTTCGCCCATCAGGCCACGTCGCTTGAGCCAGCTTCGCTCTGAGTTGCTCAAGAAAAAGATCTTCATCATCAGATTCCTCGACCGAATAGGAAATCGCCAAATTAGCATTAAAAACCTCGCGCGCAGCAAAAGCGGCTACTAGTGCAGTACCCGTGCGCCAATCGTAACCCAAAGGCTTTACCACCGGTTCGATCGCATGCCCAACTCTGCCCATATAACTTTGCTCCAAGGCAAGTGCTGGATCATCGGCGGCAGGTGTTCCCTCAATGGGTTTTGGGTAAGTTTCTAACGCCCAGAGCAAAATACAAAGTCCCAGAATTACCGTTCCCGCCTTACGCAAAAAGGACCAGGCACGCTCCGCGAGGTGACGTCCCGTGTAAGACATATCTGGCATACTATACTCGGGCAGCTCCATCAAAAAATGAGATGCTTCTTCGCTACCTTTCACTCGTGGCGCGAGAAGCCACGCGGCAAAAAGTGCACTGATCGTGCCCAAAAAGTAAATAAGTGCGAGCACCAGCGCCTGAACCAGAGCTCCATAACCCGCTAACAACATACCAATGAGCAGCGAATACACCGGAAGCCTTGCCGTACAGCTCATCCAGGGAGCAATCAAGATCGTGAGTAAGCGCTGCTTAGCACTATCCATACTTCGTGTTGCCATGATGCCCGGAATTGCGCAGGCGTAAGAACTTAACAACGGCAGAAAAGCCCTGCCACTTAATCCTACTTTGCTCATCAAGCGATCCATCAACAACGCGGCTCGAGCCATGTATCCGGACGTCTCTATCAGCCCGATAAAAAACAGGAGCAATAAAATCTGCGGCAGAAAAATAACCACGCTGCCCACTCCAGCAATAATGCCATCAATGATAAGATCTTTAAGATCTCCCTCTGGTAACGTGCCAGAAACGGTATCACTGATCAGGCTAATTCCAGCATCAACCCAGTTCATAGGATATTCAGCCAGGCTGAAGATGGCCCAGAAAATACCCATCATTAAGCCTACAAATACTACCCACCCCATAAACGGGTGCAGCACAACCTGGTCAACTTTGTCACTAAAAGTGAGTCCGGACATGCCTTGATCAGGTTCTTTGCGCCGAGCTGTTAGCAAACAAACCGACTGCACCCACTTTGTGCGGGCTTTCGAGATGGAATCTTCAGGAGAGACCTCAGCACGCTCACAATTGGCGGCACATTCCAGGCTAGCATCTCTTGCCTCTTTGCTAACTGCCGACTGCTCAGAGCATCTGTAATCTCGATCAGCGAGCAAGTGGATAGCATGTGGTTGCGCGTTATCAAGGTGGTCCGCTTTTAATTTACTGGCCAGCTCAGTGATGGCTGATTCTGTGTGCTTGTCCGCCTGCCATTTGCGTGAAGACGGCCTTGGCAGCGGGCGCCTGATCGCATGCTTAATGTCGACAACACCAATCGACTTATTTGCCTGGCATGGCACTACCGGTAAGCCGAGCTCCTCTGCAAGTAATTCGACATTAATTCTTATGCCTTGTTTCTGAGCAAGATCTATTTTGTTCAGCGCAACTACCACCGGCAACCCCAGATCCATGACTTGGGTGACAAGGTATAAGTGACGCTCAAGATTCGAAGCGTCGACCACACACACAACAGCCTCTGGCAAATCACTTCCTTGCTGGTCACCCAGTAAAACATCACGCGTTATTTTTTCATCAGGCGCTTGCGGGCTCAGTGAATAGCATCCCGGCAAATCGAGCAGCTCATACTTGTGCCCGTGTGGTGTTCGCAAAACACCAGAGACTCGGGAAACCGTGACTCCCGGATAATTGCCTACTTTTTGATTAGCACCTGTTAGCGCATTAAAAAGAGTGGTTTTTCCGCTGTTAGGGTTACCAACCAGTGCAATGGTTTCCATGAAAACTGATGTTGGTTAATGTAGGTTAAAACGGTGAGTTAAACCAATTCGGCCTCGTGGACTTCCTCCACTAAAACTTGATCGCCGAGTTTTTTACTGAGTGCCAGACGAGTTCCGCAAACCGAACAAATCATATTACGGCCATCAGAGAGCTTGCAGATTTCTAATTCCTCGCAAAATCCGATTTCCCGCAGCCTTTGGCATTCACCACCCTCAAGCTGGCGGATACGTAGCTGACAGCCTGCACTTGCCTTGCTTAAGGTCATGGCACTATCTGCTTTAAGGTCGCTTGCGATGTCGGCAATCATCTTCGAGCACAATAAAGCGCAATTGAGACTCTATTGCAATAAGAATCTTCAACCATTCTGTAAGTATTACCTTGTCATACTACAATACTCTAAAAGTCGGGGAAATAGCTCATTTGACTTTCAAGTGCTCAAAATTACACTAAGACCTTGATGCGGTTCATTTTAGAAACTTTAGCCAGCATATGCAAACTCCCATCAACGCAAAAATGGTCTTCGACGAAGGCTCTCACCTATCTGCTTTCCGGCTTCATATGTGGCATCGATACCGCATTTGGCTCATGCTAAGAACCATTCTTAGTGTTGGCCTCTTACTCGCCGGCACAATCATGCTCATCAGCCAAGGGCCGCACCCAATGGCTATCTTGATGCTCATGATTGGCACCTTTGCTCTTGTCCGCCCGCTGATCTGGAAAATCATGCATGGACGCAATCTGCGTAGACTACCCGGCTATGGGCAAACGGTGCTCTATACCTTCAGCTTGGAAAGCATCAATATCCACGGAGAAGACCGTGAAGCCACCGTCAAATGGAGCACCCTTTTTGAATCCGTTACCACCAAACATGGTCTGCTGCTTTATCACGCCAAAAAATCCTATACTTGGGTTCCATGTGAGGCTTTTGATTCCACAGAGGATTTTGACCAAGTTTGCCAATGGGCCTCACGCTGAGTCAAAAACGTCTTAACAAGTGCTATTGAGGCAAGAACATTATCATAAATCGTCAAGATCTTATCTCAGTTCTTCTTTGTTTAGTTAATTAGAAAGTAGCATGTTACAGCAACTGTATCACAAACAGATATGCTCATCTCAAAACATTGTCACCTGCGTCACTTAGCGCTGCTATTTATCCTATCATCACCCTCTCTGCTCTTCTCACCTTCACTAGCTGAGGACGGCAAAGCACTCTACACACTCTACTGCTCCGCTTGTCACGCTCCCGACGGCAAGGGCGCCAACAACGGAGCCTTCCCACCCCTTGCCAAAAGCCCATGGCTGGGCGGAACTGCAGACCGTTCTATTCAAATCGTTCTCCACGGTTTACAGGGTGAAATCGAGGTTCCCACAGATAAGGATCCTCATAAGATATACAATCTGGTCATGCCTCCCCAAGGCGGAGCGCTTACCGACCCTCAGATCGTTGCTATCCTCAATTACGTTCGCAATAGCTGGGGTAACAAAAACAAGCCTATTCTCCTCAATGAAGTCGTCAAAAACAGACGCGCTACCGCAGCTCGCACAAGCATGTGGCAGGGAAAGGAGTTACTCAAAAAGTATCCGATCCAGTCAAATACCTCTGCGCCTATTATGGGACTTATATCAGAAGTATACCATGGCTCGTGGAAAACACGTCCTGACTTTTCTAAGCTCGATCCTGATGCCACCTACGAAGAACATAAGGGGCTCATCAGCATCGCCAATGCCGGCAAGTTGAAAAGCTTTGGCATGGTCTGGGAAGGTCAACTTCCCATTACCAAAAATGGCAAATACACCTTCACCTTGGATTCCGATGATGGCTCCGCCATTTATATCAACGACAAATTAGTCACCGAAGTCAAAGGCCTCGGAGGCATGGGCCGAGCTAAATCAGGCCAAATAAACCTAAACAAAGGCCTCAGCGACATCCGTGTCGAATACTTTGAATTTAGTGGAGAAGAAGCCATATCGCTTACTATGCAAGGTCCTGGCATGAAATCACCTCTCAGCCTGTCTGGAACAAAGCCCAAGAAAAAGAAAGCTCGCAAAAAGCCCTCTATTCCCATCGATCCCCCCAAGAATGGCACCGCTTTTTACCGGGGCTTTATAGAGGGCAGCACACCACGCGCTATCGGGGTCGGCTACGATGGCGGTATCAATCTTGCATTCAGTGCTGATCACCTCGGCTTCGAACTTCTCTGGCAGGAACGCTTTTACGATGGCGGCCGCCACTGGACGGCGCGCGGCCAAGGCAATGAACCCCCCGCCGGTAAAAATATCGTCAAACTGACATCGCTGCCAGCATGGGGAACACTCAACTCCCCCACAGCGAAATGGCAGTCTGACGGCACAGGAATTACCAAGCGCCGCTTCCGTGGCTACCAGCTCGGAGAAAACGACAGGCCTACTTTCAACTACGAGGTCGGATCACTCAAAGTATCTGACGTGCCCGTACCAGAGTTCGACGCCAAAGGCATTACTCGAACCATCACCATCGATGTTCCCAGCTCCAGCGCCCCTAAAAATCTGCACTTACTCATTTGTAATGGACTCGACGTGCAGGAGGCAGATAGCCCGAATGCTTACCTACTGGGAAAAACAATGCAGGTAGAAATCGAGGCTAACTCGTCCGTTCCCGCCCTTGTCCGCAACAAGGAGCTCATCCTGCCTCTGCAACTTAAACCCGGCAAAAACCAAATCACCCTCCGCTATCAGTGGAAATAAAACCATCTCTTATCATGCGCTCATTATTACTTACCATCGCCCTACTTACCCCACTCTTTGCGGCTCCTACTCAGGAAGAATTCTACCTGCGTGAAGAAATACCTCTCCCTGAAGGTGAGGTCATGGAGATCGGCTCCATCGCTCTCATGCCAGAGCAAAAAGTTGCCGTCACCACACGCCGCGGCGATCTGTGGATCTGTGAAGGCGCATACCAAGATGATCTTTCCAAGGTCAAGTGGACACTGGCACATCGCGGACTTCACGAGCCCCTCGGCATGTTTTACCAAGACGGCTCACTCGTGCTCACCCAACGCCCTGAGGTGTCTAAACTCACAGATACCGACAACGATGGTAAAATCGACTCCTTTGAGACCATCAGTGCCGATTGGGGAATCAATGGCGACTACCACGAATATGCCTTTGGCTCTCCTGCTGACAAGGATGGCAATGTCTGGGTCGTGCTTTGCCTCACGGGCTCTTTCAATGCTAACTCCGCATGGCGAGGCTGGTGTGTTCGCGTCACACCCGACGGGGAAATGATCCCCACTTGCTCGGGCATCCGCTCCCCAGGAGGCATCGGTTTCAATGCCGATGGAGACACCTTTTACACCGACAATCAGGGCGTTTGGAATGGCTCGTCCTCTCTCAAGTGGCTCAAGCCAGGCAGCTTCCAAGGCAACCCAACAGGCAACATTTTCTATCCAAACCAGTCCGACATCAAGCCACTTGCCAACCAGCCTAATGACAAATCCCGCATCACCACGGAACGGGAACGCATTCCCCAGTTCATACCCCCGGCAGTGGTTTTGCCTCATGGCAAGGTGGGCCAGTCTCCCACAGCTGTCATTCATGACCACACTTCTGGCAAATTCGGTCCTTTCTCCGATCAGGTTCTGGTCGGGGAGCAAACCCACTCTGAGGTTCAGCGTGTCTTCACGGAAAAAATCAAGGGGGTCTACCAAGGGGCAGTCATCAAGTGTCTCTCAGGTTTCCGCGCAGGAATCATCCCCATGCGCCTCAGTGACGACGGCACTCTTTTTGTAGGCGGCAGTAACCGTGGCTGGGCCAGCCGCGGCGGCAAGCCCTTCACCTTTGAGCGAGTGCGCTGGACGGGCAAAACGCCTTTTGAAATCCTTGAGATGCGTGCCAAACCAGACGGCTTTATACTGACCTTTACCGAGGCTGTTGATCCCGACTCCATCAAGCCCGAATCATTTTCTATGGCCGCATGGACCTACATCTACCAGTCAAAATACGGCAGCCCCGAAGTCGATCAGGCCACTCCCTCGATCAAGTCCGTCAAAGTCTCCCCCGACGGCAAATCCGTCCGCCTATACATCGATGGACTCGTCAAAGGACACGTTCATCATTTGATCAGCAATGGCGTAAAATCAGCAAACGGCGGCGAACTCTGGCACCGGGACGCATATTACACACTTAACGAAATTCCAGACTAGCAGGCAAAAAACGACTGGGCCCCACTGACAGGACCCGACCATAAGCAGACTGGCGCTAGGAATTTGTTTTTTGAGTGAGGTGATCGAGAGCATCATGCGAATAGCAGATAGGGGGTTAACACAAAGTCGCCCCAACCCGAGAAGCCGCTTTTTTTAATCCCGCTAAAGTTACAAAAAATATAAACCGAGCCTGTAATCTAAACAGGAACGAGCACACAGCGCGGCAAAAAATACCCACGCATCTCAACAAATGAGAGAAGCATGGGAATATGTCTGCCCGGTCAGCAAGACTAAGCAAGGTTAGAACTAAAATTGCTCCTACTGAGCTGCACTCACCTTTTTGGGGTGCTTAAGCAATGTGCGGACTTCACCTGAGTTCAATAAAGCTACGGCAGCTTCATCCATGCCCAGGTCGACAAGGCGACGGCGTTGCACTTTTAAGCGCTTAGCTCTTGCGCCAGCTGATTTTGTAGGACGAGATCTGTTGGTGTTACGTTGAAGTGAGGTGCCCATAGTAATAGTTTAGATTTGTAGTTAAAATTGATAGAATCGACCCGCAATCGAACTCGATTCAGCTCAGTGCGCAAATTTTTAGCCGACCAACTACGTTCAGTCAACTGGAAAGCCAGCCCTGACTCGTTCTAATTCTTTCCCACCTATACAAGAGGCTATAGTAACTCCTGAAAATTTGCTTTTTGAGTGAGGTGGTCGGAGATGCTTTCATGGGGTAATAAAGGAGCAATCCATCACCGCCTTATTCGGCTTCGCTTGTCTTTTGGGGCTCGGCTTTTTTGGGAGGCTTAACGGGCCAGTTATAATATTGGACGTGCAAATCCCAGATTAAGCTGCACAAAAAAACCGAGCCCCATGATCGGAGCTCGGTCGTTTGATTGTTTCTATGGGAAATAGTTTTGCCAAACCTTTACCAAGCCATTTGGATTCCAGCACTTAAGAACCACTCAGTTCCCAGCTGCGGGCCGTCTAGGTTTTGGTAAATAGGAGCGCCAGCTTCTATCGCGAATCGAGCACCCGTCTCTGTATCCCAGAGACTTAAGCCAAGAGAAAGGTCAAGACTTGAGCCACCGCGTGCATCAGGGTCAACAGCTGCAGCCATGGGCTGCCCCATCATTGGTCCCATTTGTATCGTTGGCATCTCATCATCACGACCATCGACGTTACTCCAGCTTTTGCCTGTGAGGCGGATCGATACAGCCGACCAATCATTGATACGGCGATTGATCCAGCTCGTGAGCATTGCACTATTACCGAGTGTATACCCATTGTCATTCTCGTCCAAGTGAATCACAGCCGAAACCTGACTACCATAGGACCAGTCACCAGACTGGCCAATCCATGTCAACGACGGTTTCATATCCCAAGTACCCGAGCCCAGCTGCATTGGGTAGCCCATGCGCGCCCCATTACTCATCCGCTGGTTAATCGAACCTGTGGGTGCCGATATACCAAGGCCGAAGTGTGCACTATTAGTCTGTGCTCTGTAGAGGCTATAATATCCCGAAAAGGTGACATCGCCCCAGCCAGATGAACGCATCTTACTGGTCGTGCCCATCATGTTGCTGAGCATGCTACTCTCTTTGTATGCTGACATTAGCATGAGGGTAAGCTTATCACTGGGCGCATACATCACCCCTAACATATGCATTTGCATATCCATTTCAGCAGCACTACCCATGTAGCCCTCCCTCGCATCAGCATCGGATATCTGAGAGTCGCCATCGTAGTTGCGCTGCATGCTCATAAACATGTAGCGATAAGACGCCATGAGGCCGCCCTTGTGATGGATATGATCACCCATCACACCACTGGGAGCATGTGCAAAATAATCATAGCCGTCAGCGCCACAAGCGCAGCTTGATGTGCAGACACAAGCGGATGTTGCACAACCGCCACAAGCACTGGGTTTTTTGATGCTAGAAGAGGACACACCCGCATCTGCCGAGGGGGCACAGGCACCAGCAAAAATCGCTACAATAGCGTAAGTAAATAAGATAGAATTTTTCATATATAAAGTTAGTTTAAATTTAAGTTATGATGAACCAGAAGGCGTGCACTCTGATTGAAAATCATGAAGTGCAAAAACTGACAACCCGTTCATCAAGGGCAAACAGTAGGGTGACACGGCACGACCGTGACAAGTTAAGACGATAATAAGGCTATGCCAACTGCGGCGGCGGCAATGAAGGCTCATCCTCCCGACCCAGGACCTCGGTTTTCATTTCTCTCAAGCGCAACAAATGGCTCAACGAAGGAGGCCAGACAAAATCTACCCTGCGCCATGCAACCAGAAGAAATTTGGCTGCCGGATCAGACTCCGGAATCGGTGCCTGCTCTTGGTTATCCTGTCGCTCCTCGGTGATGGCACAGCACATCGCACACGGCGAATCTCCACTAAAGGTGCTGTCCAGCGCCGAAACGACCCCCTGCTGTGGCACACGATCATTGACCATAGTTGCCCAAGCCCAAGTTTGGGCCACCATAAGGTGAGTATCCAGGACACTCAGGGCGGCGACTAAACATAGACATTTTCCTAGCCACTTCAGCACAACGAGATACGGTTGCCATCTCTTCTCTCTCAGGTCAACAGCTTTTTAACTAGCGATGCGGTATATGAAATAGTTGACGAAGTGCTATCTCTAGCTATGTGTTTGCTCATGCACGAGCCTACGCAAGATAGCGAAGAAGCCAACAAAAGCGAAGATGTGGTCAACGACACCGAAGGTCAACATACCGAGGGACAGCCCGATCCCGCATCCGAAGAGCAAGAAACTGAAGCTACAGTAGCTGAAGAAGAACAAGAGGTTGATCCATGGGATGCCCTCCAACTAGAGCTCGCAAAGTGGAAAGATCAAGCAATTCGCAATGCTGCTGAACTAGATAACTTCCGTAAGCGTATGTCTCGTGAGAAACTGGATGCTGTTCGATATGGAAACCAGAGCCTACTTGAGGAACTTCTCCCTGTGCTCGATAATTTCGACATGGGCATGCAAGCCGCCGCTCAAGAGGAGGGGTCTATGTTATTTATGGGAATGCAGATGGTTCACAAACAAATTGAAGAATTCCTTGGCTCTCAAAACGTCGTCGCAATCAAGGCAGATGCAGGTGGCGAATTTGACCCTAAAATACATGAAGCTCTCAGCCAAGAGGCAAGTGAAACTGTAGACGAAGGCAATATTGTTCGAGTAGCTCGCAAAGGATATCAAATAGGTGAGCGCTTGCTGCGCCCATCGAATGTCATCGTATCACTGGGTGCTAACGCATCAGAGACACCATCAACCGACGAATAAGCATGTCATCAAAACGAGACTATTACGAAATCCTAGGTGCCTCCAAAGATGCCTCAGCGGCTGAGCTCAAAAAAGCCTATCGCAAGTTGGCGATCAAATTTCACCCTGACAAGAATCCAGACGATCAAGAAGCCGAAGAAAAATTTAAAGAGCTTGGTGAGGCGTATGAGATCCTCAGCGATGAGGATAAGCGCGCAGCCTATGATCGCTATGGCCATGCAGCCTTCGAAGCAGGCGGCGGGGGGGCAGGTGGCTTTGGTGGCGGAGGCGGATTTCATGACGCCTCAGATATCTTTTCCCAAGTCTTTGGTGGAGCCTTTGGCGGCGGTGGGGGCGGCTTCGAAGACATCTTCGGTGGAGGCCGTAGACGCCGTGATCCTTCTGGAAGAAAACCGGGTAGCGATCTCCGTTACGACCTAGAAATCACTCTCGAAGAAGCCGCCAGCGGCATACAAAAAGAACTCGAAATAGAAAAGCTCGAGGCCTGCTCAACCTGCAGCGGCAGTGGCTCCAAAAGCGGTAGCGGTCGCAAATCTTGTAGCACCTGCGGCGGACAAGGTATGGTAACTCGCCAACATGGCATTTTTGTCCAACAATCAGAATGTCCAGCTTGCCATGGCGCCGGCCAAATCATCTCAGACCCTTGTCCGGACTGCCGTGGCGAAGGCCGCAAAAACGAGACCACACGTATCAAAATTAACATACCAGCAGGTGTCGATGATGGCACACGCTTGCGCTCTAGCGGCAATGGCGATGCGGGCCTGAGAGGTGGCCAACCGGGAGATCTCTACGTATTCCTGCACGTCCAAAGGCATGATATCTTCGAGCGTGAGGAGAACGACCTCTTCTGCGAAGTCCCCTTACCCTTTGTGACCGCTGCACTTGGAGGTGAATTAGAGGTACCTACGCTTGACGGCAAATCATCGATCAAGATACCCGCAGGCACCCAAGGTGGCACAACCTTCCGTCTGCGCAACCGAGGCATCAAAGACCTGCGCTCTGGAGGCAAAGGCGATCTCCATGTAGAAGTGCAAGTGGAGGTGCCGACTAAACTCAACTCAGATCAAAAAGATAAGCTCAAGGAATTTTCGGACTCTATCGGGGCCAAAAATAACCCCATGCAGGAATCTTTCGTAGAAAAAGCCAAACGCTTTTTTGGTTCTTAAAGCACACCTTTATCACTCCCTTCTTCTATGAATCGCTACTTCATACCCACCGAGGAATGGAGCGGTGAGCAACTGTCCCTTACGGGAGATGAGGCCAAGCACTGCAGCCGTGTGATGCGCGCACGTGAGGGCGACAAAATAGAAGTTTTTGATGGCAAAGGAACATCCGCAATTTGCCAAGTTACATCGACTAAACGCGAAGCTGTCAGTTGCTGTATTTTGACCAAAAGCAAGTCCCCAAAAATCAATCACTCAATCACACTCTGCCAAGCGATTCCTAAAGGGGGCAACATGGAGCTCATCGTTCAAAAAGCTGTCGAGCTAGGGGTCAATAAGATCCAACCTCTGATCACAGCACACACCGTAGCAAGGCCTGAGTCAGCGGAAAAAAAGACTCATAAGTGGCAACGCATCGCCCTCGAAGCCTGCAAGCAGTGTGGCCAAAACTTCCTGCCTGAGGTCGCCCAGCCCCAGCCATTTGATCAATGGCTGCAAAGTGTCAACCACGACCATTCCCGCCTTATCGCCGCACTTGATGACAATGCAATTCATCTCAGGGAACATTTCTCTAAACACCCCCCAAAAGGCAGCATTTCATTTCTGGTAGGGCCCGAGGGTGATTTTTCGAAGAGTGAATACGAGGCCGCTTATCAGTCAGGTTTTCAAGCCATTAGCTTTGGCCACATCGTATTGAGAGTGGAGACCGCAAGCCTCTATGGCCTCAGCATTATCCAGCATGAGCTTTCGGCCTAGCCGCTGAACAAGCAGCACAAGTCAGGAGCTTGGCTCAACAGTATCGCTGCAACATTACCTCACCCTGGTAAGCCACCTTCATCTTGGTCTTTGATACCAAAACAAGCGTGAGAAACAGCCCTTTATTTAAAAATAACATATTTAAATGTTGTTTTTTTGAATCTCAAATAGTTTGACTTTATTGATATTTAATTGCTACATTATTTAATCCCTCCATCAGACAATTGCTTATCAAGCATCACCCGATGGTCTCCACCCTTACTACATTATCTAGACCAACTCTAATCTCTAGATTATCCTGCCTAGCCTGTGTGATCGCAATCACACCGCAAGCCCTTGCTTGGTCACCAGGCGTAGGAAACGAATCAGCCAGTTCTGGATTTGTCGTAGACACCCAATCGCGCAATGATGTTATCTCTTTTTGGCATTCAGTTTACAGCGAATCAAATGGCTACCAAGACCGCTTGGCATGGAACGGCTCAATCGCAAATAATGAGCTAGGCAGCACATCGACAGCCTTCAAAAAAGACATTCAGCGTCGCATTAACTATTATCGCGCCATGGCCGGCATGAGTGCCAATATACTCATCAATACTGGCAGCGAAGCCGTGAGTAGCAGCCCTGACTTTGTTACTCCAGATGGCACTACCAAACAAGAAGCGGCACAAGCAGCAGCATTCATGCTATCAAAAAACACAGCCGAATTTCAATTGGGAGGCAGTGTCAGCAGCGGTTCAGCAAACCCTCACAATCCACCCGAAAATTGGATTCAAGATAACAGCACTGCCAGAAATGGCGCCTACCACTCTAATATTGCCATTGGCCATTATGGTCCGACCGCGATTGATGAATATATAAGCGAGGACTCGCAAGGCGCAGGTGGGGCTGAAAACTCTGACGTGGGGCACCGCCGCTTCATCTTTAATTCTCGTTTACAAGAAGTCGAAACTGGTGATGTCAACCCCGCAGACACCAACTATTTACCCGCCAATGCTCTTTATGTGATGGGCGATTGGCTAACTCCATCAAGCCAGCCTCAATTTACCTCTTGGCCAAATTCAGGTTACATTCCCGAAGATATTACCCCTCGGCTCTGGTCACTCTCATACCCTGGGGCGGACTTCAGTAATGCCACAATCACCATGAAACTGGATGGCGGCGCAACACTTAACACCACCATCACCAACCCGGAATTCAGATATTACGCAGACAATACTATCGTTTGGAAATCAACTGACTCATCTGCTATCCCGTCCGCCGAAATCCATGATGTAACCATCAACGTCACCATCTCCAACATCATCATTGAGGGTAATACAAGTAGTCATGATTACTCCGTAACCATCATCAATCCCAACCGACTTACAGAAAATGCCAGCCTCAATGGAAACACGACACCACCGCAAAGTGGCGCCAGCTACATCTTCAATCAAATCGACCACGCCGAGGAATACGAATTTCAAGTTTCGGCCATTGCCTCTGCTGGCTGGACCGAGGGAGCAGAGGATTCGAGCTCTGATTTTGTAATCGACGGAACTAGTAACAATTACAATTCCCGAGATGCATACAGCTGGAATTCTTATAATCAATCTGCATTCTGGAATAGTGGCGCCAAAGCTTTTCACCTCGCGTTCCCTAACAACGTATTACCCCTTTCGAGAGAAACTATTACTCTCAACCGTAGCATTATCCCCAGAGCGGGAGGCTCAATGTCATTCAAAATGCGAAGGGGTTATATGGCACCTGCTAGCACGTTAGTAGTCGAGTATTCAGTCAACGGAGGCAGCTCATGGTTGGCCTTAGCAAGCTACAGCGGGAACAGCAACGGTGAACCCGACGATAGTTTTATCCATAAAAATATTAATCTCGAGTCAACGGACAGCAAAATACTGATTCGATTTCTTCTACACCAACCTAACCCTACCGGGGTGTATGATATTGTCACCTATGAAGACTACCCTGTGGGGGTGTATATTGATGACATTGAGTTTCTGGCTTGCGATTGGCTAGAGAGCCTGTCTCTGACTAGTATCCCCAAAAGCGCCGAGCTTGTTAGCTTAAACAATCTTACTGCCGCAGGACCACCCAAACCAGGGGCCAGCTATATTCTTAGGGTTAGACCAAGAATTGGCAACACATGGATGCCCTACGGACAGTCGCTTGAAGTCATCCCTACGAATGAATCAGTTGCCCAAAACTACCAAGAGTGGGTATCAAACTACTACCCTCTGATAGGCGACTTTACTCATGACTATGATCATGACGGACTGCCAAACGGCATCGAATACGCTCTCAATCTTAACCCAATGAATACCCTCGATGCCGACGCTGCGTTGCTGCCGATCGTAAACAATGGTCAGCTACAAATTTCTCACCCAGTAATCGACGGAAATCAAATTGGAGCAGAATACTCCCATACCCTTGAAGCAGACAGCTGGAAGCCCGTTGATGTCACAATATCAGCGGACGGTATCGCGACAGCCAGCATCAATCTCGGTAATGAGGATGGCGCATGCTTTATACGCTGGACTGCTACTCAGCCGTGAACAAACAAGCTTCTGAAAACCGAATGCCCATAGCCCTCAGCGACTTGTCACTGATTTCTTGTAAACATCAACAGCCCTTGCGATCGCGGATGCCAGTGTTTTTTGATAGGCAGAGGAATGCACCTTGGTGGCCTCACTGCGATTTGAAAGGAAGCCACCTTCAAATAGGATTGCTGGGATTTTGATACCTGTAAGCACGTTATATCGCGCACGTTTAATCCCACGATCTTCAATATCAAAATCACTCCCCGCATTCTTACTGTTAAGATATAAAAGAGCCCTACTGTGCACTGCTGTTGCTAAGGCAATACTGGCTGAATCCATTACATTACCTGGCACTGAGCGGAAGTCTCCCGCTCGGACGTCACGACCCATGTGAGGCACCCCTACCGGCGAAACTGTGAATGTTTCTATTCCATTAGCGCGTGAATTCCCTGCATTAAAATGGATACTGATGAAAATGGCATCGGGATATTTGTTAGCTATCCGCACACGGCCAGCTAAGCTGAGTGCAACATCACTGTCCCGCGTCATCACAACGCGATATCCCTGCCGCTGAAGAATATCCCTAACCAACCGAGCAATCTTGAGAGTGTATACCTTTTCATTTTCATGGTGCCCCAAGCCCCCAGAATCTTTGCCGCCATGACCTGGATCGATCACCACAGTGTTGAAGTGACGCGCACGATGAATATACGTAGGCCTCATTACAGGATCGATTAGCTTTGTGAGATCGGTTTTGGATAGTAAATAGCGACCACCCCTTTCCAATACTGGGTGGCTTAAAATAAACAAGACACCATTCATCCTACAGCGTTGGGTTCCAGGACGAACCTCCAAAGCAACATCTCGAGTCTCCATGGTAATAACTGCCCCATACTTGATTTTGTTGAAGTAGTAAAAGTCCTTCACACTGCGAAGAGTAACGTAATCTAGGCCATTGTAATTGACCGTCTCCCACTTAAAGCCAGCATGGCTAGCTGCACTGAGGCCTAACCACAGTACTATCGAACAGCACATTACCTTGATGATTTGGCAGTGTCTTTTCTTTAATAAATTCATGCTCCCCCGTTCAAATTAGTCGGCGACACAATAGTCCAATTCAACCCAATGACAACGGCATTTCTTGGATAACCATGGCTGATCAAAAAACTACCTCTGGACAGCCTGAAAACACACTGCTAATCATCCCTGCATGGAAAATATTGAGCCAGCAGGAAGTTATCGTGCCCAGTGGGGAGAAGGCCCTATTTGGTGGCAAAACCGACTCATTTATGTCGATATCGAAGCGTGCCGCCTGCTTGAATACGATCCATCATCAGACCAGGAATCCAACTGGGACGTTTCCGCACATGTGGGACGCATCGGTACGGTCGTACCTCGCACATCCCAGGGGCCTGAGGGGAATTTAATCATTGCTGGCGATAAGGGTATACACTTCTTCGATCAGCAAACGAATAAGAGTATTTCAATATGCGATCCCGAGTCTGATATTTCTGAAAACCGCTTTAACGACGGCAAATGCTCTCCCGACGGTCGTTTTTTTGCTGGCACGATCAGCACCACTAAAAAGACGGGAAGCGCCACACTTTACCGCCTCGATTCCGATCTCTCGGTTCACCCAGCTTACACAGGTGTCACAAATTCTAATGGTATTGTGTGGAGTCGAAACCAATCGAGTTGCTACTACATTGACACGCCTCGGCAAGAAATTTTGGTCTTTGACTACGACCCAGAAACAGGTGAGCTCAGTCGTCAGCGTAGTGCTGTTTCGACAAGTAAAATTAACGCATCACCTGATGGCATGACCATCGATAGTAGTGACAATCTTTGGGTTGCATTTTGCCACGGAGCCTGTGTTATTTGCTATGACCCAAACACTGGCAAACAGCTACATCGCATTGATTTTCCATGTATGGAAACAACGGCCTGTGCATTTGGTGGTGAAAACCTCGACGAGCTTTACGTAACCACAGGCATTCACAATAGTATAAAGGAGGCAGACGCAGGCAGACTTTTCAGAGTCACCGGCCTTGGAGTTAGCGGTGTTCCCAGCCATTCATTTCGCGGCTAGTATCTGGATAAACGTTGCAAGTCAGCTCCAAACATGACATCCCTGCAGCCCACAAACACCTTTCATCATCTAAATTAATCGAGTCATGAGCACCAATGCCCTCCAAGAAGTCCGCGTCTTCGCCCCAGCAACAGTCGCCAATGTTGCATGTGGCTTCGACGTACTCGGTTTTGCTATAGATGCCCCTGGAGACGAAGTTGTGGCACGTCACTCCGACAAGCCCGGTTTCAGAATCACAGAAATTACGGGTGATGACGGCAAACTTCCAAAGATCCCGGAAAAAAACACTGCCGGTGTAGCCGCACTCGACTTATTAAGGCATTTAGGAATGAGCGACCGCGGTATCGAGCTCGAAATACACAAAAAAATGCCTTTTGGCAGTGGCCTTGGCTCATCCGCTGCATCAGCTGTCGCCGGCGTCTACGCAGTTAACAAACTTATCGGAGAGCCACTCGCCAAGCAGCAACTCCTGCCATTTGCTATGCAGGGTGAGGCCAGTGCAGATGGAGCCTGGCACGCTGACAATGTGGGACCAAGCTTACTAGGTGGCATCGTTTTCATACGCTCCAACCAAGAACTCGACATTGCACAACTACCTGTTCCTGAGAACTTGTGGGCTGCTGTAGTTCACCCCGACATAGAAATACTGACTAAAGTAGCTCGAGAGATCCTTCCTACTAACATCCCTATGGTCAATGCTACCCAGCAGATAGGAAATCTAGGCGGACTCATCTGCGGACTCATCCAAGAGGATTACGCAATGATTGGGCGCTCCATCCACGATGTTATTGCCGAGCCACGCCGGCAAAAGCTAGTTCCTGAGTTTTACAACGCAAAGCGCGCAGCCATGTCAAATGGAGCTCTTGGTTTCTCGATTTCTGGCGCTGGCCCGAGCGTCTTCGCTCTTTGTGAAGGTGAGCAAACTGCTCATCGGGCGGGCAAGGCTATTTCCGAAGTTTTCAGCAAAATCAATTTGGAAAACCAATGTTACGTATCTCCCATTAACAAGGAAGGCGTACACGTAGTAGATTCCCAATAACAAGGATCGCCCCCCCTTGATTCTACCTCACGTTTCTCGCTGTGAACGTTCAGCTTGGATCGCTTTCTACGTTCCTATTATTGGGTAGTTAAATATTAAGAAAGTTTAACAAAAATCTAGCCACAGCCTCTCTTTTTGGCTAATATCTGGCAACATTTTATTCACCCAATACCTCATATGCCCAACGTTACTACCCATAAACAGCACCTGAATGTGCGTACGACTCAATTGGAAATGAATCCTCATGGCTCAGTAGGCGGCAACAATCCGCTGGCGGAGGACTTCACAGGCAAGCTTCAAGAAGCCCAATCACAAATCGAACAACTGCAACAACAGCAAGCAGAAGTTGAAAGGCAAAAAGTTGAACTTGAGGAAATTAATGCAGCAAAAGACGACTTTCTTCAAGGGCAAGTTGAACTACATGAGAAGCTCAGCACTGCAGTCACTTCGATGGACAGAGAGATCTTTGCTACACGCCAAGAGCTAGATGAACTCGAACAAGCCCGCATCTGTTTTGCTGAACACTTGGAGAAAATCAATCAGCTAAACCCAGATGGCTGGAACAATGAAAGTCTACGTCAAGACCTCACTCGCGCTATCTCCGTACTTGATCTTGCAGAGGATGAATATGATCAAGCCCTGGCTCATTTCTCCGGCGGCCGCAGCGCCTCCGTATTTGGCGCGACAAGTAGCAAACCCAAGCGCAGTAACACGGCCAGTAGCAACTCCGAATTTGTATCGACGCTATGTAATGGCTTTGCATTCAACCTACCCATCATCTTACTCGGAGTAGTTGCATTGATCGTTTACTACGTTGGATAACTCAGTTCACTACCACCACCCCTCCCTGCCCCCCCTGTTTGTTTTCCGGCCATGAGCCAAGAAGATCTTACTAAAATTGACTCCTTGAGTGCACACGAGCGTGCGCTTAGCGAGCAAATAGCGCAGCTTCAGGACTTCGTGGAACACGGCCCCGAGCGGGAGCGCATGGCAAGACAGGAGGAAATGCAGACATTACCTCCCCCATCAGATCTACTCGGGAGAAAAAGAGAAAAAGAATTCATGGAGAAGCTCAGCAGAGGCGAGCTGAAAAACCAGAGGCGAAACCAAACCAGAAGTGGCTTTTTACTCATATTACTTCTCCTTGCTATTTTGACACTAGGGATTTGGATATTTAGTATAATTCAGTAGACAAACACCCATCATCGCTTCATCGATTTGAAGCTTTTTCGGCTCAACACTTATCACACATCAGCTTCATGCATCGACAATTCTCACGAGCTACTATCTGGTCCTTAAGACTGGGTTCACTACACTTTGTAGCAAACATTTTTGCTATCGTAATTGGTATGGCACTGCTTGTTTTTGGAACCGCTATGCGCTTGAACGTCCATACATTGAGTGGATTTGTCCTGCTAACTGTTGGAATCATTTCCATCCTATTATTTAAAATGTGCAGCTCCGCCATGACATGTCCCGTCTGCGTTAGCAGAATATGGGCAAACACAGGCTGCCGCAAACATCAGAAATCTAAAAAGTTATTAGGAATAAGCTACCGACTAAACATTGCCCTCAGAGTGCTTACTCGAAAGCCCTACCGGTGTCCATATTGTGCATCACGATTCAGCAGCACCAATAGCCTTACATAGTGTAGCAACACTTTTAGCCTCCGACTCGGCTCACCCATGTAGAGAAGATTGTTACGCACTTGATTTTCTGTGGGTATCCGTTCAGCTTCAGCCATGAGCAGTGACAGAACTGAACAAATTGACGTAAGATACGTTGCAAATCTCGCTAGAATTGAGCTTAGCGACGAGGAATGCACTGTATTCCAAAAACAACTAGGGGCCATCATTGGCTACATTGATACTCTTAAAGATGTCAATTTAGATACGGTAAATACTGAGAACTTAGACGCAGTAGAGGATACTGAGCTACGTGAGGACATAAGTAGAACGAGTCTCAATCAAGATGATCTTTTGCGAAATGCCCCAGAAAGTGCCAAGGGTCAAATTCGTGTGCCCAAAGTCGTGGACGCATAATACTACTATCAACCCATGGAATTATCTAATCAAAGCATAACCTCACTTCGTCAGCAGCTTATTAGTGGCGATGTGTCCAGCACGGACATCATCAATTCACTAGCCCATGCTATTGAGACAAAGGATGCTGAAATTGGCGCATACATCTCTCATGATTTTGATGCTGCTCAACAAGATGCCAAGACTGCGGACCTAACGCTACCCTTGGGCGGCATTCCCATAGCGATTAAAGACAACATCAACGTCAAAGGTCACCCCTGTAGCTGCGCCTCTCACTTTCTGGAGGGAGCTTACACCTCACCATATGATGCTACGGTCATTCAGAAATTACGCTCCGCAGGAGCCATTCTCTATGGTCGCACTAACATGGATGAATTCGCAATGGGCTCTACGACCGAAAACTCAGCTCTCGCTAATACCGTCAACCCTCACGATATCACCCGTGTTCCTGGAGGGTCCTCCGGAGGTTCAGCAGCCGCTGTCGCATCACATAGCGCTATCGCAGCCCTTGGATCAGACACCGGCGGATCTATCCGCCAACCCGCCAGTTACTGTGGTGTTGTCGGCCTCAAGCCATCGTATGGTCGAGTATCTCGTTATGGCTTAGTGGCCTTCGCATCATCATTGGACCAAATTGGTCCAATCACCCAAAACGTGGAAGATTCTGCTCTACTACTCAATGTAATTTCAGGTGGGGACCCCGCAGACAGCACATCCTTGGACCAATCTGAAGTCGACTTCACCGAGAGATTAAATGATGGCGTATCCGGCATGAAGCTCGGATTACCAAAAGAATACTTTGGCGATGGTATCGACCCGGCAGTTCGTGACAAGGTGAACGAATCCATCAAAAAACTTGAGGCTGCAGGTGCTGAGATCGTCGAAATCTCATTACCGCACACTGAATATGCGGTAGCGACTTACTACATTATTGCTCCAGCTGAGGCCTCATCGAATCTATCTCGTTTTGATGGAGTTCGTTACGGCAATCGAGTTGATGATCCGAGAGAAATCATTGATCTTTACCGACGTAGTCGTGAGCAAGGCTTCGGTCCCGAGGTCAAACGACGTATCATCTTGGGCACCTACGTTTTATCTTCGGGATATTATGATGCCTATTACAATAAAGCTCAGAAGGTAAGGAATCTCATCAAGCAAGACTTTGCCAATGCTTACAAAAAAGTAGATGCTATTTTATCCCCTGTTACACCGAGTGTTGCCCCCAAGATAGGAGCAGACAAAGATAACCCATTACAGCAGTATCTAGCAGATATTTTCACCATTTCAGCGAACCTAGCCGGCATCTGCGGTATTAGCGTGCCATGTGGAGAGATCACAGCAGACTCGAACAGTCAACTGCCCGTTGGTCTTCAAATTCTCGGGCCTCATATGGGAGAACAGACTATCCTAAAGATAGCTAAAACCGTCGAAGATCTGACACAGACAAAGTAAGTTTAGAACATTTACTACCATCGGTAGTGAGCAAATCTGCTAAGAGCTCGCCTCATTTTTCTCCAAATGACGATCACTCATTTTAGTGACCACGGCTTTGATTGCTGCGATCACAGCAAGACCTTGCTGATCAGGACAATCAGATTTTGTATGGTATCGTTGCACACGTTCAAGATTGACGCCCAGGCACGAGTCTAGATCTTCGGGGGTGATTGCAGGGTAGTGTTCCGCCTTATTATATTGCAATACCAGTGGTGTCTCACCCCAATCTAAACCTGTAGTAGCCGCATTACTCATGAGATCACTCAACGCCGCTTTGCATCCTAATTGTCTGTCAGGGTCACAACTAACCACAAAGACTAGGGCATCACAATCAGACAAAACCAATTGGTCGGCAGCTTGATGTAAGGGCTTGCCCGAGACACCCTGCAAGCGAACCCTGACAAAAGGACCATCAAGTAGAGGCTCTGGCCATATAAACTCTACGTTGATCACCTCAGCATCAGAAACTGGCACCGAGCTGGGTACAGATTGATCGTATTGCTCAGCAACGCCCTTGATGATATCTTTTTTACCCGAATCAGGTTGACCAATAATGGCTACCTTGAGCTCAAGCTCACCAGATTTAGATATCCACTTAGCCATGTAATAATCACACCAACATTGTTGTCAGCTGATCATACAGCCTACATTCGTATATTGGATGAAGTATAATTAAGCTAACTTGCTTAGCTCTCTTGCTACAATGATGAGGGTTTCCTTCACGCCTGGTGCATATGGCCCCTGTTGCAACACGGCGAGAGTTGTACTTCCCTCAGTGATAAAATCAACTGATCCGCCACCAAAGTTTAACTCCATATGCTCTGGATCTCCCAAACCCATGGACGTGATTGCTGAACGAAAATCAGACAATGCCTGCTTCTCCTGACTTCCCACTGTGGCAACGGTTCCAATACCTGAAAGGTTACGTGCTTTTTGGATGATTTCGTTCGCATCCAAGATATGGTCAACACCAAAAATCGCACGGATTTCAAGCTGTTGCATACCTACTGATGCACTTGGGGTGGGTTGAGACATAGGTGCGGCAGGCGATGTTTCGGATTCTTGATTTGTCATAGTTTGAGGATGATTTGTAATTTCAGCATCAGCAGCTGGTATGGGTTCGTCGTCAGCAGGTTGAATTTCTGGATCGTCACTTTGTGATGCCACTGCAGGCATGAAAGGAGCAGGAACAGCTGCAAAATCCTGTTGAGGCTCGAGTTTAGCTTTTGCTTCCTCATAGTCATCAGGAGAATCTGCAACCGCCTTGAATGGAGAGTCAACTATTGAGTCCCCGCTTTCAGAAGCAGCGTTACCCTCTTGACCAAAACCATCCATTTTGAAGGGCTCATCAGCTGATCCAACTGATTGATCGTCACTAGCAAATGGAGATGCTTCATTGCTGTCGGAGTCAGATTCTTGCTCACTCGTGCTAAATGGGCTAGCAACCTCATCATTGCCTTCTGGTGGAGGTGTGTCCTTGCGTCCTCCCGATGCGATACTGAATATTCCTTTCTTAGACATTACTAGATATGGTTGATGGTTAGCTTATCTTGCTGATGGCAACTCTCCTTATATTAACGATTATCTGATAGTTATCCACATAATAATTCATCAATTTTTTTCAAAGCTAAGCTCTCCTTTGTCTATTATGACCTGAATTGAGTCTCCATCTTGAAACTTGCCTTCGAGCACCTCAAGACTGAGCGGATCGAGCAAACATCTCTGGATAGCACGTTTGAGTGGACGAGCTCCATAGACCGGGTCGTAGCCTTGATTAGCCACGAACTCCTGCGCTGCACCAGACATCGAGAGGCCAATTCCTTGCTTGGCTAGACGCTGGCGCACACGCCCCAGCTGCAAAGCAACAATCTGATTAAGTTCATCGCGCTTGAGCCGTTCAAAAATAACTGTCTCGTCGATACGGTTCAAAAACTCAGGTCGGAAATGACCTCGCAGTGCCTCCATTACCTTGGCCTCCCTTTGCTCAGCATTTTGCTCATCCACTATATGCTGACTGCCTATGTTTGAGGTCATGATGAAAACAGTGTTGCGGAAATCAACAGTTCTCCCCTGTCCATCCGTAATACGCCCATCATCTAGCACTTGGAGTAGCACATTGAAAATATCAGGGTGAGCTTTCTCGATCTCGTCAAAAAGCACAACTGAGTAGGGATTTCGCCTTACGTGCTCACTGAGCTGACCTCCTTCTTCATAACCAACATAACCAGGAGGGGCTCCAATAAGACGCGCCACACTGTGTTTTTCCATATACTCAGACATATCGATGCGAACCATTGATTGTTCATCATCAAATAGAAATTCTGCAAGAGCTTTCGAGAGCTCAGTTTTGCCGACTCCAGTTGGCCCAAGAAAGATGAAAGAACCAATAGGCCTGTTTTCATCTTGTAATCCAGCACGGGCACGGCGCACGGCATTAGACACCGCAATAATTGCTTTATTTTGACCGATTACCCTATCCCCGATCCGCTGCTCCATCTTTACAAGCTTTTGTCGTTCGCCTTCTTGAAGTCTACTCACGGGAATACCTGTCCATGAAGAAATAACGCGTGCAATATCTTCCTCTGTTACTTCCTCTTTGAGAATACGTGAGTCAGCTTGCAAGTGGGAAAGCTTCACCTTTGCATCAGCAAGGTCTTTCTCAGCATCGGGTAAATTACCATATGTTATTTCGGATGCCCGATTAAGGTTACCCAGGCGCTGAGCTTGCTCTGCTTCATTGCGCAGTTCTTCGATGCGCTCCTGCGCTTCCCTCACAATATCGATGACATCCTTCTCATTTCTCCACCGCGCCATAAGTGTCGCCGACTCCTCCTTAAGGTCAGCCATTTCCTCTGTCACCTTGGCAAGTCTAGCTGCACTGGCATCATCATTTTCTTTTGCTAGAGCCTGACGTTCCATCTCCAGCTGCATCACCTGGCGCTCGATCTGATCAATCTCGGTTGGCATCGAATCAAGCTCGATTTTCAAACGCGAAGCAGCCTCATCGACAAGGTCAACAGCCTTATCAGGCAGAAAACGATCCGTGATATAGCGATCCGAAAGTTGTGCGGCTGCTACAATTGCGCCGTCTTTGATGCGCACGCCATGATGAACCTCGTAACGCTCTCTCAGCCCGCGCAAAATAGCGATAGTACTATCAACACTGGGTTCCTCGCAACGTACTGGCTGAAAGCGGCGCTCTAGGGCCGCGTCTTTTTCAATGTACTTTCTGTATTCATCAAGTGTAGTTGCACCGATAGTGTGTAGCTCACCACGAGCAAGCTGAGGCTTCAGCAAATTGGATGCATCTACTGCTCCCTCACTGGCACCGGCTCCCACAATAGTGTGCAACTCATCTATGAAGAGAATAATTTCGCCTTCAGATTCGGTCACCTCTTTCAGAAAGGCCTTGAGTCGATCCTCGAACTCACCTCTATATTTAGCACCAGCGATCATACCACCAAGGTCCATCGTGATTAAACGCTTGTTCTTCATAGAATCTGGCACATCTCCACTAATGATACGCCGGGCTAATCCTTCAACGATCGCTGTCTTGCCTGTGCCGGGCTCGCCGATGAGCACGGGGTTATTTTTAGTACGCCTCGATAGCACCTGCATGATGCGACGAATTTCCTCATCACGACCAATCACAGGGTCAATCTTTCCCTCCCTTGCTTTAGCTGTCAGATCTGTTCCGTATTTTTCTAAAGTTTGATATTTACCCTCAGGATCCTGATCAGTCACTTTTTGGCTACCTCGAATCTGCTCAAGTGCCAAATCGGCTTTCGCCCTATCTAAGCCCGCCTCCTTGAGCAATTTCCCAGCAGCAGAGCTAGAATCCAAATTAGCCAATAAAAAATGCTCAACACTCATGAAGTCGTCCTTCATCTCCTCACGTATTTGATCTGCTGCATCCAAGCTAGAGCGCAATCCATAACTCATTTGCGGTTGAGATGCCGCGCCTTGTATGATGGGTTCATTTTCTAATGCATTCATTGCCTTTGCCTTCATGCGGGTGACATCGATCCCTGCTTTTTCAAGAATGGGAGCAAAGATACCTCCCTCTTGCTGCAGCAGAGCCACCAAGACGTGTATGCTTTTCAACTCGGCGTGCGCAGAGCGCGATGCCAACTGCTGTGCCGCCTGCAAAGCTTCTTGTAATTTGGTAGTTATTTTATCAAGTCCCATATTATTAATTAGTTACGTTTGTTTGATTCGAATACACAGGCAAATATTTGCCGAGCCTTCAGGTAGTAAAGCGTCATCATAGCAACTATTTGTTCACTTATTTGTCAATTCCTGTATTTTTAGTTTATCATGCCACTACAATCTCATCGCGAATGGTGCGAATCTGCAGCCGAGAACGGGCTCAACAGGTAACACTTATGGCAGAGCACTTAAAAAACTAGCCAACTTCTACCTTGCAACAGACCAGCTCTCCAGCATATCCACCAGCATGTCTAAGGCACTGCCACCCAAACCTCGCAGTTTGAGCCAGAAAAAAAGCGCTATCACAATTGTGGCATCGCAATACAATCCTGAGTTTACCGATGCGTTGGTGGAAATGACTCAACAAGAACTTGCTGAGCTCAATCCAAATCTCCAAATTAACACCATCCGCGTGCCTGGAGCTTTTGAAATACCCGTTCTTGTGGAATCAGTCATGCAGCAGCAAAAACCAGCCTGTGTTATTGCCTTAGGCCTAATCATTCGTGGCCAAACAGCACATGGCGATCTGGTTGCTGAAAGTGTGACTCAGTCTCTCCAACAAATTGCTGTTTACCATGTCACCCCTGTCATCCATGAAGTTATTTTGTGTGATGATAGCAAGCAAGCCTACGCGAGATGCATCGGCAGCGAACTAAACAGAGGTAAAGAAGCTGCCAGAGCTGCCGTAACCATGATGGATAGCATGATGGATAGTATGAGCAAAATTCAACGCAGTAACAGTCGCGCATTTCCAAACAAGTAGTAATGACCATACTCAAACGCAGAAACATTCGGGAAGCTGCTATTCAGTTTCTCTATTTAGCTGACCTTGAAGACGGGCCTGAAGCTGCAGAAATGGAGCAAGCCTTCTGGCAAATGATTCAGGAGAGTAGCCTCAACAAGCTCAATCTAGCAAAGTCCAAAGCAATCCTCCATGTGGCCCAAGGACGAGGCAGCCGCACACTCAAATTTGAGCAATTAGCCTCGGCGATCCAGCCTGAGCTAAAAGCGAGCCCCGCGGCTCACGCCCTGCATACATCCTTAAAGCAGCTCTTCGCTCAGGAAAACAAGCTAAGCGCGCAAATCGATACTCTCCAATCAATCATCCAAAACAAAAGCAGTAAACCCATACCTGATATTGCCATCAAAGAAGTCATCGAAGTCAACCACGACTTGATGCAGGCCCGCTCAACATGGACTGAAAAATCATCTAATCATCCTGATTGGACTGTAAAACTTGAGGCCCTGAATGCAACCATTGCCCATCTTGCAAGATCATCACAGAGGCTGGCATCAATTGAAGATCCTGAGTCAACGATCGTTGACTTTGCCCACCTACGCGCGAGTAGTGCGGAACTATCGACATTTCGCAGAGAGACCCAAAAGCTGGTTTGTCAAATTCTCGAACACAAAGAAAAAATTGATGCCGACCTTGCGAAAGTGATTGAAAACTATGCGCCTGAAAGAGTAGACCCTGTAGATCGTGCTATTCTTCGGCTCGCATCTTACGAGCTGCAAATGTCAGATGATATTCCACGTGCCGTCACTATCAACGAGGCTATCGAGATTGCAAAAAAGTTTGGTACGAGTGACTCGTCTCGCTTCATTAACGGCATCCTCGACGCGCTCTAGAAAATGCTCACCATTTAAAGAGGGTAGATCTCTATTCATTGTGAAAGCCTCTCTGTAAATTGGCGTATCAAGAAATAGTAGATTACAATCATCCCAAGAGGTTCCAGCTTGCAGCCGCTGCAACGAAATGGTTGTATATCTCAGACAGTAAATGCCTGTGTGACCAGACGTAACAGGCAGCGCCTCCCCCGGCTAATTGACAGCAAATGAGCAAAACAATTGAAATTCACGGAGAAAACAATATCCCCAATGATGGGGCCCTTGTCATACCCGGCAGGCTAGATTTCAACCAGATGCTTCTGCTTGAACAGGTTTTTTCGGGCAGAAAGATCACATGGCTGTGTGAAGAGAACGTGGTATTCGACGACTCAGTGCGCAGTTACCTAGAGCAAGACGGTATTACAGCGGTTGCCTTCTCAGCTGACGACCAGGCTCCAGATCTTATCGGCAAGACACTTGAGGCAAATATAAATGACGGTGGTCTTATCATTTACCTCAGTGGCCTTGTCAGCGTGCGAGAAGGCGAGTGCCGACATCTCCATGCGGCCAACATAAAGCAACTTTGTGCCTTGGGACTTCCTGTTCTTCCTCTGGCTGTTGCCAAACCCGTGGAGCTGGCATACTCACCAGAAAACCTGAACAGGTTGCCTGGCACTATTTTTTCTTTTGCCCCGATATTACCGAGTAAATCAGTCTCAGTTGCCGCATGGCAAGAAGCCATACATGCAGCTGATGAAGTGTGGTTTTCAGCTCGAGCATTTCTCAATGAGTCTTTACCAGTCGCGATTCTTAATGGAATAAAGAAAAATGGTTCTACCGCCAGCCTCTTCGACGGAACCGACGACACGACCACCAGTTTCGATAAGCTACTTGGCGCAGCAATTGCGCTGGCTGGCGTCATCAAAAAAGAAACCAAAAAAAGACGTGTTGGCATTTTACTGCCCCCAGGTAAAGGAGGGATGATTGCAAACCTCGCAGTAGTTTTTGCTGGCAAAATACCAGTTAACATCAACTTCACTTCCAGCCAAAGCGCTATTCACTCATCGATACGTCAATCAGGGGTGGATAAATTCATCACGGCTGACCCCTTCGTTCGCAAAGCAGCCTCTTTTCCATGGCCACCTAACCGCGACCTAATATTCATTGAGCGTGTCTTGCCTGCTATCAAGAACAAGATCATTCGCTGGGTCATTTTAAGCAAAGTGCTGCCAACAACGCTCCTAATAAAGATCCTCGGCTTATCAGACATTCAGGGCGACGATGAAGCTGTATTACTATTTACCTCTGGATCATCCGGAGAGCCCAAAGGGGTGCCTCTTACTCACCGCAATGTGCTGGCCAACGTATGCCAGTTTGGCTGTAAAATACAGCTCCGACACCAAGCCAAAATTCTAGGCTGCCTGCCATTGTTTCATTCTTTCGGCAGTACGGTGACATTGTGGTATCCCTGTATTGAGGGTATCAATCTCATCACTTATCCGAGCCCTCTGGAGACAAAACGTCTTGCTGAGCTAATCAGCATGCACAGTGCTAATTTGCTGCTATCCACGCCCACTTTTTTGCGAGGTTATATGCGCCGGGTTAAACCAAACCAATTACAATCGCTCGACTACGTTATTACAGGGGCTGAAAAGCTTCCGGATACTTTAGCGGAATCGTTCCATAAGAAATTTGGAATTCTACCGATGGAAGGTTATGGCTTAACCGAGACCGCACCGGCCACCAATGTCAATTTACCTGATCCCGCCAGTGAAGGTGATGCACCTGTTATACACACAAACCGTCGCGGCTCCGTTGGCAAATTCCTCCCCGGAATCGCCGTTAAGATGACGCATCCAGCGACCGGAGAGCCGTGCCCCATCGATAAGCAAGGCACAATCTGGCTACGTGGTGCCAATGTATTCCCTGGCTATTTAGACAACCGGAAAAAGACAGATGATGTTATTACCGACGGCTGGTTCAACACCGGTGACATTGGCCGAGTAGATGAAGACGGTTTCTTATTTATCGAAGGCCGGCTTTCTCGTTTCTCAAAAATAGGAGGAGAAATGGTTCCTCATGAAACCGTTGAAGCGGCCATTATCAAACTACTGGGCCTTGACGATGAAACTGAGCGCCGCATCGCTGTTGTCGGTATTCCTGATGTGCAAAAAGGTGAAGCTATTGCCTTACTCACCACTGTCTGTAGCGACACATACCAACAAGAATGTATCGATCTTCGCTACAAGCTAATGGATACTGGCTTGCCCAGCCTTTGGTGCCCTAAAATGTTCATTCCTGCTGAGCAGATCCCAATGCTAGCATCGGGCAAATTAGACATCAAAGGCTGCCAAGAACTCGCCCGGGAGCATGCATGAAATCGCTGGTTTTCATCTTTCTTTCAATGGTATGGGCTCAAGCTCAGATACCCGCAGACTGCACTCAAATCATCGTCGGCACATCACAAGGTTGGAATTCCTCTTATGCCTCACTAACACTTTTCGAGAAAAAAAGCGAAAAAAAGAGTGCCCAATGGCAGATTGCTATAAAAACATGGCAAGCGCGCCTTGGAAAAAATGGACTTGCCTGGGGAGCCGGCATTCACCCTACCCCTAAGTCATCAGCCCCGATAAAAAAAGAAGGTGACCTACGTGCTCCAGCAGGGATTTTCAAAATCGGTGGTGCCTATGGCTATGCTGCCAAGATTACTTGCTTAGAGACATTACCCTATCGTCAAATTACTGAACGCGACCTCTGGATAGAGGATCAAAAGTCTCCTTATTACAACCAACATCTCGTTCTCAATGCCTCGCCCATTACCACATGGCAGCAGCAAGCCCAGATGAGGCAAAATGATCACGCCCACTCACTTAAGCTTTATATAGCTCACAATGATTCCATTCTTGGCGGCAAACCCATCCCGGGACGAGGCTCCGCTATTTTTTTTCACATCTGGCGGGATAGTGGTGCACGTGCAACCGCAGGATGCACTACCATGGCCGAGCGTGCTTTGACTCGGCTAATTGCACGCATCGACCCAGACAAGCAACCCGTCTACGTAATCCTTCCGCAACAAGAATACCAACGCCTCAAAAAAAGCTGGCGACTTCCATGATCTGAAGTTTAATTCTTATAGGTAGTTATTACACACTCATTTCTAAAATGCTTTCTTTTTCAAGTTGTTGGAACAATTCACGCCACTCTGAAGGCGATGAAATGATTGATGAGATAGTCAAGCTTGGCTTCGATACGATTGAGCTAAGTCATGGCATGACGATCAGCAAATTACCTGGCATCCAAAAAGCCTTCCAAGAGGGGAAATTTCGCTGCTCAGGTGTACACAATTACTTCCCCTCTCCTGTCGAAGTCATGATCGATGCCCCAGATGCCTACGAGTTCAGCTCGCACCGCCCTCATGAGAGAACTCGCGCGCTAGAAATGACATTACGCACTCTCGATCTGGCCGCTAAATTTGACGCCAAGTATGTCGTCATGCATATGGGATCTGTCCCAATGCCCTCGAAGAAATGGACAAAAAAGCTCACCAGAATGCTCAAGGATGGACAGCAGCTTGAGCGCAGCTTCGCCAAGCATAAATTGAAATTTATTCGTAAGCGGGAGAAAATAGCTCCACTTTACTACCAAAGGGCGATCGAAGCACTAGAGCAGCTTGCCGAGAAAGCTGCTGAGCTCAAGATCCCACTGGCTGTGGAGTCACGCAGCAGATTCGAAGATGTTCCCAACGAATCAGAAATGCTGCGTCTCCAAGACCACTTCAAAGAGAATCCATGGGTTGGTTACTGGCATGACTTTGGGCATGTTCAGCTAAAACATAATCTTGGGCTTCTAAACCATGATCAATGGCTTGAGAAAATGGCCCCTTACCTTGTCGGATGTCACGTGCATGATGTCTACTGGCCAGACCGTGATCACCGCGTACCACTCACGGGCGAACTGGACTTCGACAAATTGCTTCGCCACATCGACCCAAAGCTGCCATTCGTGTGGGAACTCTCCCCGACACGTGAGGCACCACAGATCAAAGAAGCCCTTCAAGTTTGGCAAGCCAAGTTTCCTGACACGCTGAGTGATTAGATGCCCATCACGGCCCTGACAGCCTCGCGCTTCAATCTGAGCTCTCGCCATTCATTTACTAGACGTGATGCTTCAATGACACCACAGCCAGAGGGAACGGCAATGTTACTTCCCTCCCAATGAACTCCCCTTATGGCAACCAGAGATGTAAATACCCCATCTTTGAGAAGGCCAAATGGGGCACCAAAATAGGCTGGGCAATCTAAGCGGCTTCTCCATCCTTTCAAAAGCGCCATAGTTTCCTGTGTACGAGGTAATGGTCCAAGAGCCGGAGTTGGGTGAAGCCTTGTGATTAGCTCGTCCACACTTCTGTCAGCAAAAAGCTCTACATTGATTGGAGTGTGAAAATGAACCAGTCGACCCAAATCTAGAATGTTTCTATCGCCACGCTCGACTACACCAATATCTGAAAGCTTAGCTACCATGGTCTGAGCGACAAACTCATGCTCTCTAATTTCCTTACCATCGACTGCAAAAACAACGCGCTCATCTGCCTTAGCTGTTCCTGCTAAGGCCATCGTTTTAAGTGACCGGCCCTCCTGCTCAAAAAGTAATTCCGGGGTTGCCCCGCAGAATCCATTACCACCAGAACTCCATCCATAGCTATAAAATGGAGCCCCTAAATTCTGCATGCAACCGATCAATTGATCACCATCACCTCCGGCGATCTGGCCCCGCTCCGTCGCGACCGGCACGGATTTCTCAATCACTCCCTTTACTATCTTCTCATTAATTTCAGCAAAAACGCCAGCGAAGCTTTCCGAATCTAGCTCGTCCCACACGATATCAAGCTTACTATCGCAATACCCTAGCTGCGCTAAATCAGAAACCTCGATAAGCTGAGTCGGCACCTTCCATGGTCGTGGCGAGGACAAGGCGAAATCATTGATGTAGAATGCCGTAGCGTGATCTGGAGCAACTTCGAATTCGTTGAATGGACCAAGCCCTACTACATAGCTTCCATCTCCAGCTTTCATAAAAGCTATACCATCACTTTTCTCAATACTCTGCACCCCCCTAATCAACAGTGACAAGGCGCTTAGACCAAGATTATTTTAACACATACTAAATTTGGTATTTGGTATTTGGTCGTTGTGAATTAGAACTTAAGCATGGGTCGCATCCCCGAAGAGACGATTGAACAAGTTATTGCCGCCACAGATATCGTGGACTTGGTAGGATCATACTTGCCTCTGAAGCGAGCTGGTTCCAACTTTAAGGCGAATTGCCCCTTCCATAACGAGAAGACGCCGTCATTCATGGTCAATCCTGCGCGGCAATCCTACCACTGCTTTGGCTGCGGTGAGGGTGGCAATGCTATCAGCTTCGTGATGTCGTATGAAAACCTTCCATTTCCGGATGCCATCAAGAAATTGGCCAACCGAGCTGGTGTCTTAGTTCAGGAGGACGCCTATGATCCAGAGGCTGACAAACGCAGGCGACGTAAATCTAGGCTTCTTGAACTGCACAATCAGGCCGCCCGATTCATGCATCAATTAATGATGGAGTCCCCCGATGCGCAGCATGCACGTGATTATTTAAAATCACGTGGATATGGCAAGGGCATGGCTGAAAGATGGGTCGTGGGCTGGATGCCTGAAAACGCCATTACTTTTTTAGATTGGGCCAGAGAACAGGGCTTTACAGGGCGTGAGCTATGCGACAGTGGACTCGCAGCACTCAAGAATGAACACAACGCCCGTGCAGGTATCTACGTGCGCTTCCGTGACCGCCTCATGTTTCCGATTCATAACGATTACGGTGACATTATTGCCTTCAGTGGTCGGCAACTCCGTAACGATCCAAACACAGGCAAGTATATAAACTCTCCTGAGACGCAACTCTTCAAAAAGTCCAAAGTCTTTTTCGCGCTAGATAAGGCACGCCGACAAATGATGAAGGATAAATATGCTCTACTCTGCGAGGGACAGATTGATGTAATCGCCTGCCATGAAAGTGGGATCGGCAGTGCGATAGCCACCTTAGGGACCGCCTGCACACCTGAGCATGCTCGATTACTCAAGCGCTATACCAATGATGTCGTTATTTGTTTTGATGCAGATGCTGCAGGATTCAAAGCAGCAGATAAGGCCTTTGCTATTCTTGCTCCAGAGGGTATGCACATTCGCATGGTGATCATGCCCGAGGGTGATGATCCAGACTCCCTCATCAAGCGTGATGGCTCTGATACCTTCAAGGCATTGGTCGAAGATGCTCACGAGTATTTTTATGTAAAACTTGAGCACGAGTCCTCGATGCGTGACTTGTCATCAATTCGTGAACGAACAGCCCTAGCGAAGGAGCTCGCTAATTTAATTGCTTATGTTGGCGATAAACTCACCAAAGACGCTCTCATCAACCAAGTTGCAACCCGACTAGGCATTGGCGCCGAGGAAATGAGGGGCAGCGTTGTTGAGGCAGAGAAGCAACGAGCCCGTGGTAAGTTTTTTGAGCAGAGACAAGCAAACGCACAGAGCAAAAACAATACGAAGGGTCTCGCTAAACCAAATGCTACTCACATGAATGGTTCGATTGCATATCTTTGCAACCTTGCGCTGAGTTCTCAGGAAGCTCAAGATTGGCTCGGGGAGCAACTCGAGACCATCGCTGACCCGCTAAGCTCACTCTCAGGGGGCTCTATCTTGCGTGATATTCTTGCCAAGCTCCCAGACCCCAAAAATGCTGCGGCCATTCAAACCTATCTAACATCGCTGGATCCTGATGATCAGCAAGCCCTGCGAATCTCTCTAGCACAAGACACCCCCAGTTCTCCGGTGAGAGCCGCAGAGGAAACAACCGCTATGCTAGTGAACACCCACTTCCAGAATAAAGAGGCCGCCGTGCGGGCAAGACTACGACAGCCTGACTTGGGACCAGAACAAATGGTAGCCCTGATGAATGAAGCCAAAGAACTTCAAGATATTCTTAAAAATCTTCAACAAAGGTTCATTCGCTAGAGGCATAGGTTCATCCCGCTAGAGGCACAGCTTCATTCCGCAGAAGCATAGCTGTGGGCAAACAGCACAGGTTTGGGCAAACCGATAGATAGCTTCTAGTTAGCAACTGGCTTCGCCAAAATAACAGCGTCTCCTGCTTGTACTACCATGCCAGGTTTCATACTACCGTAATCAATATCTGCAATGACTCGCTTACCCTCAATTGCATTAACACTTACTTTACCAATGAAATCAGCTCCTCTTTTGACGATGAGTTTGGTGGTGTTCTCGATTGGCATATTGTCTGGTACATTGATAACTGCGAATCCCCAGTTGTGATCAGCAGCGGTAATGCGGCCCTCAGCTTTGTTTCCTGCAATCCGTTGCTTTCTTTTTTGAACCCTGTCCCTCAAGACAACTATCTCTTCTTCGTTGCTTGCCAATTTCTTTTCTGCAGCATTGGCAAGCTCCTGCTTTTCTTCAAAATCTCGGTTCGCTGTCTTCACATCATTTTCCAGTTTATCAACCAAGGCAGGAACTTCTGCTAAACCTACATCACCGGCAATTTCATTGAATGCTTTTTTGATGCTGACAATCACATCCTCGGTCTCTTTGAGCTGCCGATCCTGCTCTGCAATCTTTCTGCTCCAGTCTGACGACTGTCGTTTACCTGTCTTAATTTTGGATACCACATTGAGCAGTTCAGCATCAGCCTCGATGAGAGAGGCTTTCACTTGATCCCTCTCGGCTTCCATATCCTTTGCCTCTTTTTTGGTTTTGATGATGTAGGCGTTACGAGTCAAATTTTGATTCTGCATCTCTATGCGTTCATCTTGCATCACCGTGAATTTGTTCATCGTGCTGAAGGAAAACCAACTACCTGTCAGTATGATGATGATCGCGATTACGTAGAGAATGATTTTCATAAAATAAAATGCAGTAAGGGGAAAATAATAGGTGAAACGTATGAATTAGGTGTATTTATGCGGTGGCAAACTTGGTTACTTGTCTAGCGAGTCAAAAAACTTATTTTGTCGTTCACCTTTTCATTTTTTTGCTCTGGTCTTACTCGATCACCGGCTCGAAGCGCTTCACCGGGAGCCATCGATTCCTTGATAATATCAGCCGCAGCCCGCCCTGTTTCGACAGCAGTCACCTGAAGTTTGGCTATCACCTCATCAGCTCTGACAACTTCCAACACAGATCCGGGAACCACACCTTCATTATCTCCACCATCAAGGATTACAAACCCCCAACCGCTGTAAATAGCTCGGATAGATGTGGACATACTCGCCAGAGAACGGCCCTGTGTGTAGTCAGAGATAATTTGACTCAGAGCCTCAATCTTTTGATCACAATCTTGATTTTGTTGATTTAGCTTTGCGACTCGGGTTTCTTCGTTGGCGATTCCCTCTTGAGCCTCTACGAGCTGATTTTTCAGACGCTTGAGCTTAGGAATGAGGGCGTCAGGAGCTGGCAAATCTTTGAGTACATCGTTGGCAGAGGCGATCTCTCTCGCCTTGTCATCAAATGTCTGCTCTAGTGTAGATATCTCTTTTTTCAAATCATCATACTCTCTAATCGCCGTGGCTAAAGACTTACCCGTTTCAACAAGCTTTAGCGCGAATGATTCTTTCGATGTTTCCGCTTCTTTAAATCTTTTTTGTTGAGCCTCCAGCTCGGCTACCGTCCTTACCTTTTCCGTATTAGCAGCTCGGAGGTTGTTGATTTCAACCTCGTAGGCCTTCTGGTTCTTGAATGCTACGAAAGTAGCAATGACCAAAACAACAGCAGCGATGATTCCAATTATTTTTGACATAGCGAGTGAAAAAATGTTACGTATGTGTTAGTTTTAACGCGCAACCTTCCGCCATTTTACAAATAATATGAATAACGAGCAATGTAAAATTTGTTTATTTTTATAGTGTTTTTCCTTGTGCTTACGACGATTAAGCCACATCCGTTCATGCCGATTCGGCAATTTTTGTAATCATGCAGACGATTTTGCGTATTTTCTCATACCTAGGCAAGTACCCAAAGCTGGCCAGTGCTCAGTTAGTGTGTGCCATTTTGATGACACTCATGCTCTTGGTTTTTCCTATGATGACTGGTCGTATCAAACGAGAGGTCATTGATAATGGCGAAATCGAAAAACTGTGGCCCTATGTTGCTGTGGTGGTTGCTGCTTTCTTTTTCCGAGACTTCTTCAACTGTCTAAGGATTCTCATTAACAACACCTTCGAGCAAAAAGCTATCTATGACTTACGCTCATCACTTTATAATAAACTGCAACGCCTTCGCTTGAAATGGTTTGATAATCGCCGTACTGGCGATGTGATGACCAGAGTAGCTGAGGATGTCCCTCAAATGGAGCGGGTCCTCATTGACGGTATCGAGCAGGGCCTCATCGCGCTACTTCAGGTAATTATTGTCACTATTTTTCTTTTTACTCGATCACCCATTCTGGCAATCAGCGCACTAGCCCCCTTACCCTTACTTGCATTGGGCGCATGGTTATACACGCGTCATGCCGGTAAACGTTATCGAGTCGTACGTAAAGCCACAGGAGAAATGAATGCGATGCTACATGATAATATCGCGGGCATTAGGCAAATTAAATCCTATGCCGCTGAAGATGATGAATTTTCTAGCTTCAATGAATCTTCAGCACAAGTGCGTGACGCCAACCTCACCGTGATGAAAGCATGGGCAATCTATTCACCTGCCATGAGTTTCTTCAATTCTATAGGCTACACACTAGTTCTGGCAATTGGAGCATGGCAAATCTACCACCACGGGTTGGATAATGCCGTCTTATTGGAATTCTTCACAATTATTTGGGCGCTCTATGAGCCTTTGGGAAGACTACACCAACTCAACCAAATGGCTCAGTCATCAAAAGCTGCCGCTGAGCGGGTGTTCAACATACTTGACGAAGATGATGAAATTCATGCCACCGATGGCATTGATCTACCCCAACCCATCAGTGGACACGTAAAATTTCAGAACTTAACATTTTCATACGCAGATCAACCAACTCTCCAAGACCTCTGCCTTGAGGTGCAGCCAGGTCAAACCATTGCCTTAGTTGGCTCAACGGGTGCCGGCAAGTCGACGATTGTCAATTTATTATGCCGATTCTATGAATATGATTCTGGTTCAATCACTATTGACAATATTGAACTAAATACTGTTTCAAAAAAGTCGCTGCGATCAACTATTGGCTATGTTACCCAAGATGCTTTTCTGTTTAATGGACCAGTTCGTGAAAATCTACATCTTGGCAAAAGAGATGCCACCGATGACGAGATGTGGAGTGCCTTAAAAGCAGCTAATGCAGATCAATTTGTCCGCGAATTACCAGACGCACTCGACAGCATCGTGGGCGAGCGCGGCATAAAATTATCGGGTGGTGAACGCCAACGCCTGTCAATAGCTCGTGCTTTACTCAAAAACCCGCCCATCCTGCTCCTTGACGAGGCTACCGCATCAGTTGACAGCCAGACAGAGCGCTTGATTCAAGAAGCGCTGGATCACTTGATGGAAAACCGAACTGCTTTTGTCATCGCTCACCGCCTCTCAACCATAAGAGATGCAGACATGATTCATGTGCTCGACCGTGGTCAAATTATTGAAAGCGGCACACACGAGATCCTGATGGCCAAGAACGGTAAATACGCCGAATTGTCTCGTCAATCATTCCTTCGTTAGACGACTAACAAGGTCATACTAAACCGTAAGTCGAGGCTAGCCGACTTGTTACTCAGCCCACTCGACTTCAGAGCCCTTCGCCCACAGGTCCTCGAGACCATAGAGCTCACGTAAATCATTGTGCATGATGTGAACCATTACATCAATGTAATCTAAAACTACCCAACGAGAGTCGGCATTTCCCTCTGCATTGACCGCATGAACCTTATGGTTACCAACCATTTCTTTTTCGACATCACGCATCACTGCCTTAAGATGAGGCATTGAAGTCCCGGAGCAGACAACCATAAAGTCAGTGAGAGAAGATATCCCTTTCAGGTCAATAACACGAATATCCTCAGCCTGTATTTGCTCAGCGGCACGAGCGCAAGCAATGGCGAGTTCTTGTCCTTCAATAGCCATGAAATTGTATGATGTATGGGGATAAAAAAACCGCCCTGATTGGCGGCGACTCAACAGTCAGCGTGTATTGTGTGTTGCATCCTATTGAGAAAGCCACACAGTGAAAACAAAATGGAGCATAGCGGATTCGAACCGCTGACCCCTTGCATGCCATGCAAGTGCTCTACCAACTGAGCTAATGCCCCTTGTTTTCAACGTTGCCTGTCACTTCTGTGTGGAAGATGCAACAGGTGGTGCGGGGCGGATTTATCTCACTCTGGGGGATGTGGCAAGAGGTTTTTTACAGCTGAAGGGATTGGCTCTGTGCTATCGCGCCGCTTTCACCAACCACTGTCGAAGATCTTGCGCCACGCTTAAAGTGCTGTCGAGACGCCGCCCACGACTATCAACCCAAGTCTGCGCTGAAAATACCGGGTGCGTCAACCACACCGAGCCCACTCCACCAGAGCGCGGCACACTGTCTAGCCTATCGTCTTTGAGCCTATCCCACCAAGCGATATCATTGGGAGATTTAACCTCCGCTTGCCATGCTGCATCACCAGCAGAGGGCATCGTAGCCATGGTCTTTATCCCCAAAATACCTACACAGCTTTCGCCCGGCCTTAGGCAGCGCTCAATAAGCCATTGATTCTGCTCTGCAGATGAGTGATTCAACGGAGTAAAAACAAAGCGAATGGTGCGTGACGGATTTTCGCGTGCCATTGATGATGCCAACATAATGAGCGTGGATACGGTGTTCGAATCGGCATCCCCGCCAGCACCAGCATACGAAACCACCGCGAAGACAACTTCATCAGGTTTATCTTGGCCTAGAATTTCTACCGATAAACTCTTCCAAAGCAACCCGTAAGCAGCCTCACCTTCAGATTTTACGACTGGGTAGCCAACGTTCTGCGGCCCCAGGCGACCCTCAATCATTGATGCTGCTCGCTTGAGCCCTGCTCTTCCCTGCTCCGATTCGATATTACGCTGACCGATGCGATCGGAAAACTTTTCCACCATATCATCTAAATCGCTCACTCGAAGCCCGTGAGAGGCTATGACCGCATGATTTTTTTCATCTTCACGCTCTAAATAGAAATACATGAACATAAAAATGATCGTCCCGATCACAACACCCACAGGCAAGATCATGATAATAATTTTATAGATGCGTGGAGATTGGTTGTCGGCTTGATTATCTTTTGAATCTGACATGAGACTGATTAATAAGTATTTTTGCGAAAGCTTATCTGAGGACATCAAGAACTTCTGAAGCCGCCCTCTTGTGTGCCCCACGTTCACCAAGTCTTGCTGCCGTTGACAACAACCTTCCTTGCAGGTTCTCTCTGTAAGCTTTGTCTTCCATTAGCAACTTGATATTGCGAGCTATGTTGTCAGGCACGGCAGCCCCTTGGATTAATTCCTTAACGACTTCTTCACCGGCGAGAATATTAACCAGCCCAATAAATTTCAACTTCACCAGCAACTTACCTATTAACCAAGTTGGCCACGAAATTTTGTAAACTAGACAGTATGGCAATCCCAAAGCTGCAGCTTCCAAGGTCGCTGTGCCACTTGCAACCACCCCAGACGTCGCACGCTGCATTAACGAGTAACTTGAGCCCGTCTGCACATTAATGAAAGACACCGGTAATTTAGCTTCTAAAATAATCGTGCGCATCTGGTCTGCCAACACATCTGAAGCAGCTGCAGCTTCAAATTTCCAATCTGGATTATGCAAGTGAAGTCGCCCTGCTGTTTCTACCATCACAGGAAAAAGCCTGGCGACCTCGCGCTCTCTACTCCCCGGAAACAAACCTATCAAATCATGTTCGCGAGCAACGTCTTCTCGCTTATCCTCTAATTCATCGACCAAAGGATGCCCGGTAAAAACCGTAGTCAGACCTGCAGACTCAAATATTTCCCTCTCAAAAGGAAAAATACAGAGCATGAGGTCAAGAGTCTTGGCCATTTTGGGAATTCGCCCTTTATTCCATGCCCACACCTGAGGGCTTATGTAATAAACAATTTTTGTTTTCGGGGAACATTTCTTGACCGCATAAGCGAGACGCAAATTAAATCCAGGATAGTCAATTAAGATAAGCACATCAGGTTGGAGTTGAGCCACCTCGCGTAACATCTCATTGAAGCGCCGCTTAAACCAACGATAATGCTTCAGAACTTCCCAAATACCCATCACAGCAGCATCCTCTACCCAATTCGCGACTTGATCACTCGACAACTTTCTCATAGCTGGCCCACCTGCGCCCCGAAATGAAATATCTGGAGCAAGCGACAACATAGCATCCATCAAGCAAGCACCGTGGGTGTCTCCACTGACCTCGCCAGCAACAATGTAAATAGACTTCTGATTCGCTCCGCTCACCAACACATGGATAGCTGGGTTACAAAAAACTGCAAACTTGAATCCATCTTCTTCCTTCTTGATTATTACCCTCAGATTATTGATCTTTGCAACGCATGCGTATCGATATCATTACACTTTTCCCAGATATTGCTCTCAGCCCCCTAAGCGACAGCATTATCAAACGTGCTCGCGAACAAGGCCTCGTGGACATTCAAGCCCACCAACTGCGTGACTGGGCAACTGGTAAGCACCGTAAAACAGATGACTACCTCTGCGGCGGAGGCCAGGGAATGCTTATGATGCCTGAGCCCATTTTCGCAGCAGTTGAAGAACTCAAAAATGACCTTACTCGTGTCATTCTCATGACTCCTCAGGGCAAACCTTTCCAGCAAGTCGACGCCCAGCGCCTATCTACATCGCAGCATTTGATCATTCTCTGTGGACACTACGAAGGTGTCGATCAACGTGTCATCGACACACTCGTCGATGAAGAAATCTCGATTGGGGATTATATTTTAACCAATGGCGCTGTGGCAGCTGCCGTCATCACTGATGCTATTGTCAGGCTGATACCGGGTGCTTTGGGCGATGCTAGATCATCAGCTGAGGAATCGTTTTCTAATCCAAAAATGCTCGAGGCCCCAGCATACACCAAACCAAACGACTTTCGAGGCATGAGAGTTCCTGATGTTTTACTGAGTGGTGACCACGGAAAAATATCAAACTGGAAAAAAGAACAAGCGATCAAAAGGACAAGAGCCAACAGGCCGGACCTTTTGGATAGCTAGTCCTTACCCAGCATTTTATCAATCTTGGTTACCAGCTTGTGGGGGCATCTTCCGCGCTGGTATTTATTCCACATCACCTCACGAAGCTTCATGAGTAAGTTTTCAGGAATAGGATCATAATGATGCCATTCTTCATCCCCTTTTAATTGAGAGTATAATTTCCACTCAGAAGCATGATATGTGGCACGATACATAATAGTACCGTCATCACCCTCCTCCCTCCACTGATGTTTCTGCATGCATTTCATTATCCAAAATTTCAAAGAATGAGAATACGAAACTTCCATCATTCAAGTCATTGACGTGAGATCATTTTTTCATGACAATGTGTATCGTGCTGCGCCTCATCCAGAGTGACCTCACTAAAGTCACCCTTTATTTCACCCTTACCATTCTAGCCTCGGCCGTCATTTCGCCCTGGATCTACAATGCCGGGATGCTTCTTGCCGAGGTCGGTCAGTCACGGGCCTTGAACCCGATGCTCGATTGGTTAGCCAATCGCTGTATGGGAACACCATTTGCCTCCTATTACTATGATACGGTTGTGATCACCGCCCTCGCGTTGGCAGGTCCCTTTATCATGTGGTGTAAGCTATCCACTCAAAGGGAAAAACAACCAGTAAAACCGTGGCGCGTAAGGCTAAGGAAGCCAACCGACAGCAGTCAAAACGGGCAAGCATTGCATCGTAATGTAAATGCTCTACTTCATATGGGCGTCGGCATCTTGATCACTTGTAGCCTCATGGCTATTTCAATTGTTCTGATACAACTGAACGGCTGGTTGTCATTTCACCAGTCTACAGAATACGGGAACATCATACTTAAGGGGCTAGCATCAGCTGCCATTATCGCCCTTATTAGCGAATGTTTTTTCCGAGGGGTATTAATGGGTATTTTTTTACGCGCCATGCATCCAGCACTAGCCATGATATTTATTTCTCTATCATATGCTGTCATTTGTTCTCTGATGCCGACGGGAAGCGAGGAGCTTGCCAACCCCGATAAAGCAGATGCTGGATTTAGAATGGTTGCATGCATGACTCAGAAATTGATGTCGCTCGAAACATTTATTTTTAGTTTCATGCTCCTTTTTTGTTTTGGCCTCGTGTTATCCTATGCTCGTTATCGAACAGCATCACTCTGGTTACCTATCGGCCTTCATATCGGGTTTGTTTTTTCAATGAGCACCTTGCTGCAGGTAACCATCCCTGGCCCCAGATCAACTCAAATACCAAAACTACTAACAAGTGCCGACGGCTCATTAGGGCTACTACCATTTTACTTGCTCATCATAAGTGCTATCCTCATACACATTATACTTCAAATAATGGATTCAAAAGAGACAGCTGAAATTTAAAACCCGCCATGTTCACAAAAACTGTCTCGGTGCCCAAGTTCATATCACGCCAAGCGAGCAGATTTCTTGACTACATTTATCCAGCGCAGTGCCAGCTTTGCCAATGCGCTCTGACACACGGCCGTCATTTGTGTAATAGTTGCAAAGAGTCGCTAAACTATACCGAGGCCCCATTTTGTGAGGTATGCGGCGCATGTTACCAAGGGGACATCACCTCAGATTTCTCTTGTTCTAATTGTCACGACCGCGAGCTTGAATTTGCATTCGCACGTGCACCACTTAACAGTAACGACAAAAGCAGAGCCTTATTGCATGATTATAAATACCGCAGGCAAATTCATCTTTCTCCAACCTTGGGAGAGCTCATAAGACTGGGCCTCAGGGACCCTAGGTTTGCGCCCTATATTGAAGATGGCATCTCCATTCCCGTGCCACTACACTCCAGCAGATTACGCAAAAGAAAGTTTAATCAGTCGGAGGAGCTCGCTACACAACTCCAAAAAATAACAGGCATAAAGTCTATTGATGCATTGAAACGTATCCGCAACACAGCAACACAGACCCGCTACAGTCGAGCCAAGAGGCTTGAAAACTTAAATGGAGCTTTTCGATTAAAAACGAGATACAAAAAGCATATTTATGGAAAACGCATCATTCTCATCGATGATGTTTTCACCACAGGGTCAACAGCAAACGAATGCTCAAAAGCGTTGTTAGAACACGATGTTGCTAGTGTTGCTGTCTTAACGCTAATGAGAGGCTAGTCAGAATTACTCAGCCAAGTTTCTTTTTTAAGCGCATCCTTGGCAGCTCGTGACTCAGCATCTTTTTTGCTTTTACCTGCACCCATGCCCAAGAGTAAGCCCTGCCACTCAACCGATATTTTAAATCGTTTTGAGTGATCTGGTCCCGCTTCCTCAAGAATTTTGTAACTAGGACTCTCGGGTGCAAGCGCCTGCAACTTTTCTTGGAGCTTGCCCTTGGGGTTGCGCTCATCAGGCGACTCAGCAACCTGCATAATCCACCGTTCACATAGCCTCTCCACCGCTGCTTCAGCCGCATCTAAACCACCGTCGAGATAAACAGCCCCCATCACCGACTCAAAAGCATCAGCCAGCGTAGATGGCCTATCACGACCACCCGAGGCCTCCTCACCATTCCCCATCATAATAAATTTGCCGAGATTCATTTCGCTGGCAAATTTATGCAAAGCACTTCGAGATACGAGACGCGCCCGCAGCTTGGTCAATTGCCCCTCTGGAAAATCAGGGAACATTTTGTAGAGTCGCTCCGTCAAAACCAGTTGTATTACCGCATCACCGAGAAACTCCATTCTCTGATTATGCGGGCAAGTCTCTTTTGTTTCAAAAGTCTTACTGGGGTGTGTCAGTGCCTCCCTCAAAAGAGAAGAATCCCTAAATTGGTAACCAATGACTTCTTCAATATTAGACATATGATGAATCCTTCTACGTTTTAAAAGACAACGTGAAAAGAAGACTAAGTATGGATAAAAAGGCAACGATTAAAAGAATGAAAGCATCCTACGCCTGAACGACTAAGAACTGATCAATCAAAAAAACCGCTGATTAATAGTTGATGAGTGGGGTGGCTGACGGGATTCGAACCCGCGACAACCGGAATCACAATCCGGGGCTCTACCCCTGAGCTACAGTCACCATTACTCTCATCGCGCATCCTATAAATAAGAACGCGGGGTGGCAATAAGGCATTCGACCCACCTTGCAAAGCCAAAAATTGATAATCAGGACAAAAAACATCCCAAAGGGTGGTCCTCGTGCACCCAATCATCGGCCTGTCTCTTTTACGATACACCGCTCCAATCAAGACTAAGGCAGCCAAATAATGGCACGAATGGTCTATCTTCCGACTCGACACAACCACGCAATCAATCCACCCTCCGCACGTCATGCCTCACTCTGTCGAAGACGCCCTGAACATACTGACCACAGGAACAGCTAAAGTCATCAGCGAAAAAGAGCTGAAGGAGAAGCTCGAACTTGGCAGGCCATTGCGCATTAAGCTCGGGGTCGACCCTACAGCACCAGATATCCATTTGGGACACACCGTGGCTATTGAAAAACTGCGCCAATTTCAGGATCTTGGGCATCAGGCGATCCTGCTTATCGGCGATTTCACGGCCACTGTTGGTGATCCAACGGGTCGTTCTGCTGCACGGCCGCCGTTGAGCCGCGATGAGGTCTTAGCTAATGCCGAGACCTATACCACACAAGCATTCAAAATTCTTGATCCTGAAAAAACCGAGGTTGTCTTTAATGGCGAGTGGTTCAGGCCGATGACATATGAGCAGGTACTAAAGCTCAATAGCCGCGTTACCATGCAACAAATGTTGCAGCGCGAAGATTTCAAATCACGGATCGATAAAGGCCAAGAAGTTCGTCTTCACGAAGTTCAATACCCTATTATGCAGGGATGGGATTCAGTTGAACTTAAAGCTGATGTTGAAATTGGAGGCACGGATCAACTTTTTAATATTCTGGTTGGGCGAGATTTTCAAAAAGAAGAGGGGCTTCCCCAGCAAGTCGTCATCCTGATGCCTCTTTTAGAAGGGCTTGATGGTGTCAAGAAGATGTCAAAATCTGCGCATAATTACGTTGGTGTTAGTGATGAGGCGAATGAGATGTTCGGCAAGATCATGAGTATTTCTGACGAGCTCATGGACCGCTACTACACATTACTCTTGGGGAGCGACCGTGACACCACGTTGCACCCTATGGAGGCCAAGAAGCAACTCGCAACCGATATTACCACCCGCTATCACAGTGAATCGGATGCCCAAGATGCACGCCAAACATGGGAGTCTCGCTTCTCCAAACGAGACACTGCAGCGGGAGCGACAGAGCTCGCACTATCCTCCCTACCCACAGATCTCAACGTTATCACCCTCGTCAGCTTCACTTTCACAGAGGCTTTTGATATGAAAAAATCGAATGGCGAGCTACGAAAACAATTTATCACGACTGGTGCCGTGCAACTCAACGGCACCAAACTCACCGATCCCATGGCGACAGTGGCGCCAGCCTCTGGAGATATTCTTCGCCTGAGCAAAAAACAAACCGTCAAATTCACTTAACACAACATCATTCAACCTTTGCCATCATGCACGCATACGAACTTTTCCAAGCCGTCAAACCATCTATCGTCTCCGACATGCTAATGTGGATGCGCGAAACAGATCGAAATCTCTACAAAACTGCTCTCGGCGGCCTTGCTTCCAACAGGAAGATGCGTTTACCCTACATTCAAAAAAAACCAGTCACTGAGCAAATCGCTTGGGTACACAAAAACTTAAAGCACAAAACAAGCGATATGATCGCAGAACACTTGTTGCAGGTCTATTTCATGCAGGGTCAAGAGACTTTGCTTATCACTTTTTGTGATTCACTTGGAATTCCCCACAATGGAAAAGGACAGGTCGAAGAGGCACTTCCTGAAAAGCTTGATGAGGAAAGCCTTAAGAAAGCAATCGACGCGTTATTGGAGGATAACGATCCCGCACTGGTGACGCTCTATCTCAGAACATTCAATTTACAGACACCTGATGGGTGGACTGCAATGAGCGATGCTCTTGAAAACGATGAGCGCTTAAAATTATCCTAAAAAAAGCCTCCGTCCCCAAGCGAACAGTCATTACAAGGAAGAGGAAACAGGCAGTCGGTAAGAAAGCCCTGTTTTTCAACGATTTCAAGTGCTTACCACTTGACCTTGAAAGGGTATGAATGGATAGTCATGACGGCTTCGCTCACTATGACACCGCCAACCTCTTTCCACTTCAATAATTGGTTTGCGCTTGTCTGTCATATTTGTGCACCCCCAGCTGCAAATCAGCCACTCATTTTACTAGCAACTCATTCTAAAACATTACTTTAACTCTTATTTAATTCAGAACCTATTTCTCATGTTCGCAAAATTTTTCTCTATAAGATCAAACGATATCGGTATTGATCTCGGTACAGCCAACACACTTGTAAACGTCAAGGATCATGGCATTGTATTGCGCGAGCCCTCTGTGGTCGCTATCAATCAAGGAACCAATGAAGTCCTCGCAGTAGGAGACGATGCCAAACGAATGCTGGGCCGCACCCCAGGCAACATCGTTGCCATCAGACCACTCAAGGACGGTGTCATTGCTGATTTTGAAGTCACAGAAGCCATGCTTCGCCATTTTATTCGCAAGGTAAACAACGGTCGCCGACGTTCCAATCCGCGAGTAGTCATTGCTGTCCCCTCAGGTATCACTGAGGTTGAACGCCGTGCAGTTCGTGAATCTGCTGAACAAGCTGGGGCTCGTGAAGTCTACTTGATCGAAGAACCCATGGCAGCGGCTATCGGTGTTGGCTTGCCTGTGCAAGATGCGGCTGGCAACCTCGTTGTCGACATTGGGGGTGGCACGACTGAGGTCGCACTTATTTCACTCTCTGGCATTGTCTACAGCCGAAGCGTCAGGACAGCCGGTGACGAGCTAGATGAATCTATCATTCAGTATATGAAACGTGCATATAATTTAATGATTGGTGAACGCACAGCCGAAGAGATCAAAATTCGTCTAGGATCCGCATCTCCGCTCGCAAAAGAGACCACGATGGATGTCAAAGGGCGTGACCTTGTAGCAGGTTTACCAAAGACGATTACGATCAGCTCCCAAGAGATTCGAGATGCCATGGCTGACCCTCTCAATACGATTGTCGATGCAGTGCGCACAGCACTCGAGCGTTGTCCCCCTGAACTTGCCGCTGACCTTGTCGATCGCGGCATTGTCCTAGCAGGTGGTGGCGCGTTACTTCGCGGTCTTGACAAACTTCTGCGCGAAGAAACAGGGCTACCCGTTCACGTCGCAGAAGACCCGCTGAGCGCTGTTGCAGAAGGCACAGGAAAAGTTCTTACTGAAATTTCCTTCTTACGCCGTGTAACGAGCTCTGAATCACGCTAGCCTATCCAGAATCACACCAGTCATTGTGGCTGTGAGCTGACCGGATATCATGAAGCCGCAAAACCTGATAGCTCTGCTACTCTTTGTTGTGGGGGCCGTGTGGGCTCTCACACGTAGCGAACGCACAGTTCGTAACATTCAGAGCTCCTACTATAGCGCTATCAGTCCTTTTTTAAAGAGCGGGGCAGCCATTGAAACGAAAGCCTTCGATTTCATTCAAGAAGTTGAGCATTCTAAGAAATGGGAAATGAAATATAAGCTGGCCAAAGAAGAACTAGATCAGCGGAGGATGGAGGTAGCCCACCTGCGCAAATTAGAGGCCGAAAACACCCATCTCAACCAAGCACTGAAATTCCAGGAGAATGTGCCATTCCATGTGATTGCAGCCAAAATTATTCGTCGCCAGCCATCTACGTGGTGGCACACTGTCACTATTGATCGTGGTGATAAACACGGCGTAGGAGTCCAACTTCCAGTGCTTTCACCCGAGGGCCTAGTCGGCAAAATTGATGCTCCATCAAAAGATACTTCCACCGTTATTTTACTTACCGACGAAAAATGCCAAGTATCGGCAAAAATTGACGGCACCCCCGAAGCTGGAATAGTCAGCGGTCTTCGTGACACAGCTGAAGGGTCACCCCACCTGCTGTTGCGCTTCCTCAGTAAAGACGCTAACATCAAACCTGGCATGTTGGTCTTAACGACAGGGCGGGGTGGACTTTTCCCCGCAGACATTCTTCTCGGAACTATCAAGACATTTGAGCCAGGCCCTTTGTTCGGAGAAGCACTTGTTGAGCCAGCAGTGGATTTCAAAGCACTTAAGACAGTGTTCGTGAAAATTCCTAAACCTCTCACCTCCGTTAGGGAGATTGGGGCAGCAACGGCAAACTCTACAGGTCGATGAATAAGTATCACTTCAGCCTTATATTACTTGTTCTTGCGGCTTGCATGGCCCAGCAGTTCTCACCAGCAATTGCGACCCTCTTCGGCGCGCGAATACTGATACTTCCATTGGTCTATCTATGTTGCTGTGTCTGTGTAGATTTTGCCTCCATGCTCTTGCTCGCATTCATTTGCGGGTTTTTGTGGGATGCTCAACACACGCTGGGTGCCCAGGGCGGTGATTCAACCATCTATGCAGATCCGGTTGAATCACTACGATTTGGATACAGCATGATCCTTTACGCGATGATGGGCTTATTCATGCAATTTATGCAGCCTCTTTTTCGAAAGGCAAAGTGGCACACATCTACCATACTGGCAGGCGTTGGCATCTTCTCATACCTCTTCGCTGAGTATCTTCTACTCAATTTTGTCCGTGGGGATTTCACATTCCCTCCCAGTGTCTTGTACCGTATATATCTCTCCAGCGCGCTCACTATGTTTGCATCCCCATTCATCTTTTGGATTATTTCACAACTCGCCTCCAGCTATCACTACAACATCCGCTACGAGGGGCTTCGACAAAAATTCCGCTATATTGACTGATTTACCAAGCACCTATTATGGTAGAACCACGTTACAATTTTAGACTCTATATTCTCACTGCCCTTATTTTAATTGGGTTTGGAGCTTTAGTGTCGCGACTCTACCAATACCAAATAAAAGAGCGCCCACGCTTTCTTCAGCAGGTACCATCCAACTATGAGGTTACCATTCGTGAACCCGGCATTCGTGGCGACATTACTGACCGCAACGGCGAAGTCCTCGTTCAAAACCAGCGAAACTATCAAGTCATCTTCAATCTTGAGGAAATCCGTAACGACTACAAACGCTATCTACTTCAAACTCGTGGCAAAGATGACCCCTCTGTCAGAAACTTCAGGCAGATCAAAACTCACAAAATTGTCAATGAGTGGGTTCGCCCTAAGCTCCTGGTCCATAAGCTTGATAAAAAATACCGTGCTAGTGCACTTGATACCCATTACATCACACATGGAGGTTTAGTTCCTTTTACCTTTCGTGATGATCTTACCTATGATCAATTTGCCAATTTCGCGGAACACAATCTTGAGCTTCCCGGCGTAAGCGTTCAGGTAAGTCCTCGCCGTCAATATTTGTATGGTTCACTGGCCTCTCACATCCTTGGTTATGTTAAACAATGGGAAAAAGGTGAAATCTCACCAGAGGATAAGCAGAAATTCAAACACTACACTGGAGAGAGTAAAGGCATAGCAGGAATCGAAGCTACCATGAACAGCTACCTCACCGGCGAGCAAGGTATCAAGACATTGCTTAAGAATGACAAAGGTAAAATTTTACAAATGGTTGACTATATTAAGCCTGATGTAGGCTCGCGTGTAGAACTCACCATAGACGCTGAAGTGCAATGTTTGGTGGAAAATACACTGAGACGAGCAGGCAGAGCTGCAGCAATTGTCATGGACCCCAATAACGGGGAAATTCTGGCGATGGCGTCCCTACCTGATTTCACACCCAGCTTCTTTGTGCCAAGTATTGATGCCGGCGCTTGGAAAAACTACAACACAAATCAAGCCAACCCGCTAGTCAACAAGGCTATCAACAACTTCACTCCCGGTTCCACGTTCAAATTGCCTGCAGCTATTGCAGCATCCATCCATGGGCATGCATCAGATTCAGAGTATTGCTCCGGATATATAGCCTATGGAGATATAAAAATCCATTGCTGGAAACGTAATGGGCACGGTCAAGTCGACCTGGAAGAATCTATTCAGAGGTCTTGCAACTGCTATTTCATGCGAATCGCTAATGAAATCGGCAACACCAAAATGCTGGATACATTCCAACTTTTAGGATTAGGAGCAAAAACGGGGGTAGAGCTACCATCTGAGTCAGCAGGCTTCATTCCTGGCAACCGCTACTGGCGACAGCAATTACGTCCTGGAGCTAAAGTCACCCCATCGATCACCGGAATGATGTCCATTGGCCAATCAGACAGCGCGGCTTCCCCGCTGCAACTTGCTGCCCTTGTGTCCTCTATTGCTAATGACGGTCTTTACTACCAACCCCGAATCATCAAGCGCGTAATACATCCCCACCAAGGCACACTATTACACAACCGTCCCGTGCTAAAAACCAACCTAGTTGAGCATGGCGTCAAACAACTAGACTTGGCTCGCATACGAAAAGGAATGTGGTCAGCTGCCAATGAAATCGGGGGCACTGCCCGCAGTGCTGCCGTGAAAGACCGAGATGTATGTGCCAAAACTGGAACAGCCCAAACTGTAGATAAAGGTATCAAATCACACGATGCATGGACAGTCGCTTTTGCACCATACGATCAACCTAAATATGTTGTGGTTGTGGCGGTTAAACGTGGTAGTAGTGGTGGGGCGGTAGCAGGCCCGCTCGTGCACCTCATCATGCGCGGGCTCTTTGCCAAAGATGAGGGGCTCAAACTACCTCTCACTAAAATGAAAGAACATTCAGGAGACTTCCTGATACGAGAAAAAATCGAACTCCCAGATGAAGGTGGCCTACTTGCAGTTGCTTACGACGATAGCGGCGAGACTGGCAACGAAATATCAGACATTCCAATTGCCAGAGCCTACACCGTTTCAGAAACTCCTCGCATTGCAAAACCATCAATCAGGCAAATAGCTGATGCAGAAGGGTCAGTAGCCCCCAAGGCCATTATTATTGAAGAATAACACGGGAAAGCTAACAACTCTACCCTCAGCAAATCTTACAAACACTCATTAAACACTAATAAAAATTATCATGATCAAACGAATCAAAAATGCTCTCGGACTGGGCGCCTCATCAGCCAATGAGGGGGCCTCACTCATCATAAACGCAGAGAGGCTCGAGCGCCGTGTTGCGCTCATCGAAGACGGCTCACTCGAAGAATACAACCTCGAGCGCGAAGGCGACCTCAATATTGTTGGCGGTATCTTCAAAGGCACCGTCAAAAATATTGAGCCCGGGCTCAAGGCGATGTTTGTCGATATCGGCCTCGACAAAAACGCTTTCCTTCACTTTTGGGATGCCATTCCAGCAGCACTTGATGGTGGATTAGAAGAAATCCAAAGAGAAGGCAAAAAAAGGAAGAAGCAAAAGCGCATCAGTTCCAAAGACATCCCTAGTATCTATCCCCAAGGGTCAGAAATCATGATTCAGGTCTCCAAAGGCCCCATTGGCAACAAAGGACCCCGGGTAACTACCAACATCTCTCTCGCTGGGCGTTACTTGGTTCTCACTCCTTACTCAGACCAGTTTGGTATTTCCCGCAAAGTAGATGACCCTAAGGAAAGACAACGCCTTCGTCGGATCATGCAAAAACTGCAAGTCCCTGAGGGCATGGGCATCATCATGCGCACCGTTGCTACTGGTCAGCGGGCACGTCACTTTGTGAGAGACTTAGCAATGCTTCTCGAGCAATGGTATTCCGTCGAGGACAAACGAGACAGCACACCGGCTCCTGTTTGCGTGTATCGCGAGCCTGACTTGATCGAACGCAGCGTGCGTAGCTTCCTGACCGACAATGTCGGCCAAGTGATCTGCGACAATGAACAAACCACCAACGAAATGCGTGAAATTGCAGGGCGTATTTCACGCAGAGCAAAACGCCGAATCCAGTACTTGCCGTCACGCCAGTCAATCTTCGAAAAAATCGGCATCCAAAAACAAATCGAGGAAGCCTTTTCACGACAAGTATGGCTCAAATGCGGAGGATATTTGGTCATCGATGAAACTGAAGCCATGATCACAGTTGACGTCAACACAGGGCGCAATAGAGGCTCCAAGGATGTCGATAAAATGCTAATGGAGACCAATGTCGAGGCTGCTGAAGAAGTAGCCCGTCAACTTAGATTGCGCAACATCGGAGGCCTCGTCGTTGTCGACTTCATCGATATGCGTCACCGACGTGACCAACAAGCAGTGTATCGGGCAATGAAAGAGCGCCTAAAACGAGATAAGGCGAAGACGCAAGTTTTACAAATTTCTTCCATCGGACTGATGGAAATGACTCGCCAGCGCCTCAATGAGTCACTACGTGACAGCCTGCTTGAGCCATGTCCCTACTGTGAAGGACGTGGCAGGGTCAAAACCCCAATGACCATGAGCGTAGAAGTTCAGCGTGCGCTCAATACCGTTATTCAGCGCGGTGAAGGCCAACTCGGCGATCTTGTTATTGTAGTCAACACTGAGGTTCTTAATCGCTTTAAAAACGAAGACTCCAATTTATTTGTCGAGCTTGAGCGATCTCATAGCGGACGCCTAACTTTCCGGACTGATCCAGCACTACATCGTGAACGCTTTGCCATTATCGATGCCGCAACCGAGAAAACCCTCCAACAAGGATAAGCAGCGGAAGGTAGCATATGCCTGAAAGCAAGCCCATTGAGATCGATGAGATCCTCACCCCTGAAAATTCCACGGGTGAGCGCTCACGGGCACGTGCAAAAAAACCTCAAAGCCCCGGCGGCAGTCTCGGGGGCAACAGCCCCACGAGCACCGGTAGCACGGATTCCAGCGAGACCGATCTTGATCCTGAAAAGCTCTTCAAAAACTTTCGCAAGTCCTTGCCTTGGAAGGCCCGTATACCCCTTATACTAACCCGCTGGTTCATGCTCTTGCGGAGCAGAAGCTGGGGAAAGCTAGCCTTGATTCCTATCATCATACTAGCCGTATTACTTGCTATTCCCTTGGCACTCATTGCCTTTTTGCTACTTGTAGTCCGCTCGATATTCGTTCCTCGTCGTTATTAGGAAGATTGCTAACCCATGCAGCTATCTGCTCTAAATCATCACTCGGTTAAGTCCCGCCCTTAGCTGTGTTTACCACTTTATCCATGCCATTATTATTCGTACTATTTGTGGTGTTTGTCATTGTGGCTATCATATATACTGCAATTGCTAAGCAAAAACGCCAGGCTGCGCTCCAACAGCTCGCAATATCGCTTAATTTCAGGTTCTCGCCCCATAAAGACAATAACATTCCCAGACGTTTTCATTTTCTAGAGGATTTCGGCAAGGGCACTAACCGTTATGCTCAAAATATCTTCACCGGTGAGTTCAACGGAGAGGCTGTCACCTTCTTTGAATATCACTATCAGACCAGCTCAAGTGACAGCGATGGCAGTAGATACACCCAGCATCACCATTTTACCATCTTCGCACTGTCGCTACCTCGAAGCTTTGCTGAACTTGTCATCAAGCCAGAAGGTTTTTTTGCAAAACTCGGACAGGCTCTTGGCTTTGATGACATTGATTTTGAGTCCCTTGATTTTTCCAGACGCTATCAAGTGAAATCAAATGACAAAAAATTCGCTTACGATTTTTGCAATGCTCGGATGATCGACTATCTTCTTAATGAGCAAAATCTTGTTATTGAAGTAGAAGGCCGCACATTGGCACTGGCTTATCGCGGTAAATTCTCCGCCTACGAATTGCCTGGGCACCTCCGTAAGCTGCAAAAAATCCGTTCCCTTATACCCTCTCACCTCTTCGCACAGCCATGACCCCGATTATTATGCTAGTTGTCGTCCTCGGCATTCCCATCGTCTATGTCAGCGCAACCTACAATGCTCTGATCACCATTCGCAATCACATCCGTGATGCCTGGGCAAACATCGATACAGAACTCAAGCGGCGCTATGACCTGATCCCCAATCTGGTCGCAGTTACCAAGGAATACGCCAAACACGAACGAGAACTGCTGGAATCCATTATTGCCCAACGCAACCTCTGCAAGGCAAACGATGGTTCCCCTACCAAACAGGCGGCATCAGAACAAGAGCTCATCTCCGAGCTCAACCATCTTATTGCGCTGTCTGAGGCCTACCCTGATCTGAAGGCGGACCAAGCTTTCCTTAAACTCCAAAAAGAGCTCATCCACACCGAAGACCGCTTGCAATCAGCCCGGCGCTTCTACAATGGTAATGTCCGTGATTACAGGAACAAAAGCCAGGCCTTCCCAAGCAATCTCGTGGCAGGGATGTTTAACTTTCCAGCGGATGCCGTGGAGTTTTTCCAAATAGATTCATTGGAGCGTGCACCGGTGAGCGTTGAGTTAGCCGAATCTTAAACAATACCAACCGGGTGGACAACGTTGTTGATGGGTGCAGCTCTCTTACTACTTGACTTCACTCACCTATGGTGGACTTTGAATGAAGAGTTTTTTTTGACTATGCGCTATTTTCCACTCCTTCAATTGCTCGCTGTTTTCGGCCTGTCGTCATGTGTTCAAGGACCTCATGGATTCCAAAGTTCGCAGTTAACAGCGCCGGCCAAAGTATCAGTTTCTACCTCTCCCGTAAAGTTCGCAACTACCCCAAGCTCACCGGTTCCACAAATATCTGCCCCCAGAGTCATTGTTGTAGACTATGCAAGTGGCAGAGTCCTATACGAAAAGAACTCTCGCGAACGCTGCGCTGTGGCCAGCACGCAAAAGCTGATGACGGCACTCTGTGTCATGGATCATGGAAGTCTGAGTCGCCGATTTAGTATTCATAAAAGTGATACCTGGGTAGTACCAACCAAACTGGGTATTCTTCCAGGTGAAGTTTATTCACGACGTAGCCTACTTGGAGCTCTACTAGTAAAAAGCGGTAATGATGTGGCGCGTGCACTGGCAAGGAGCGTTGCAGGTAGCGAAGCCAATTTTTCAAAAGTAATGAACCAAAAAGCTCGCAGCCTCGGCATGCGCGATTCGCACTTTCTCAATCCACATGGACTCACCGCGAGCGGTCAGTATTCAACGGCCCGCGATATGGCAATTTGTGGTCGAGCGGCCTTTAATAGCTCTACCCTGCGCGGCATCATGGATACTCAAACATACACCTTCCGCTACGATAATGGTAGATCAAAGAAGCTGAATAACACCAACAAGGTGTTAAAAACCGTAAATTATTGTAATGGTATGAAAACTGGAACAACACGCGCGTCCGGACGCTGCCTGGTTTCTAGTGGCACACTCAATGGACAAAGCGCTATTGTTGTGGTTCTTGGTGCCACGTCGAAAAACGTCTGGTCTGATTCTGAAAAACTACTCCGCTGGGCACTAGAGCGCCCCAGAGCTGATTAATTCGCTGGTCTCACAGGACGAGCCACTATTAACTTTTCGCATATGCGATTACCTGAGGATGAACTAGCCGCTCTTGAGGGCGCGTCACTTTTGCGGCGCATTCCAGATCTTGACACCTCACTAGTCAATTTTTCCTCCAACGACTACCTCGGCCTTTCGTCAAATGCTGAGGTTAAAAAAGCATACCGAGATGCGATTGAAAATTATGGCGCCGGCTCGACCGCATCACGACTCGTATGTGGCACCATGGAGCCACATCTGAACTTAGAAAATTCTATAGCAAAGGCCAAAGGGTCAGAGGCCGCTTTGAGCTTTTCTTCAGGCTATGCAACATCGATAGGAGTAATCACCTCCCTCCTGAGCAAAGGAGATACAGTCATACTAGACAAGTTGTGCCACGCCAGCCTTATTGATGGGGCCCGCATGAGCGGGGCGACCATTCGTGTTTACCCACACAACAACACAGAAAAACTAGAATCCATCCTTAAATCGGTAACGAAAAAGGCGAATCAAGATAGTCGCATTCTAGTTATCACAGAATCAGTCTTCAGCATGGATGGTGATATGGCACCACTTGATAGAATCAATAAGCTTTGTAAACAATATGACTGCTTGCTGTTGGTGGATGAGGCTCATGCTCTTGGGGTGATTGGCCCCACAGGTATGGGACTTGCCGAAGAACTCGGCATCCAAGATCAAATTGACTTTCAAATGGGAACACTCGGCAAAGCGGCGGGGGTAGCTGGAGGTTACCTAGCTACTACTCGTGTGTGGGCTGACCTCATGATCAACCGGTCACGCTCATTTATTTATTCAACTGCACCACCACCTGCTCAAGCGGCTGCGGCCAGCAAAGCTCTCGAAATTATCCAAAGTGAACAAGGCTCCCAATTACGTAAGCAGCTGCTTAATAATATCGAGTCATTCAGAGTGATATCAGAAATAGAAGGCTCCTGCCCGTCTGCCATCATTCCGTGGATCGTTAGCGACTCAGACAGAGCATTGAAACTCTCCGCAGAGCTTCGAGAAAATGGGTTTCTGGTTCCTGCTATCCGATATCCGACTGTTCCCCGCCACACAGCTAGGTTACGCATCACGATCAACAGCCATCACGACGAAACTTCAATCAAAGCACTTGCGAATCATCTTACCTCATCAATATAAGAACTCACGTAGTATAAGTTAAGAGAAACCTTGGCACAAAAAACGACGACCCAAGGTCGCCGTCTTTAGATTGAAATATAAATGAAATAACTTAGATCAAGCCGGCCTTTTTTAGCGTGGCGTAGGCCCCATTCTTGTTGATGGTCTTGATTGCCTTGGCGCTGAGCTTAACTTTGATATGACGGCCTAGCTCAGGAACATAGATGCGCTTGGTATGCAAGTTAGGTGAGACACTACGTTTGACCACTTTGGTCACGTGACGACCGATACCACCTTTTTTCTTGGCAAGACCGGAACGGTGAACTCTTCCACCAACACGGACGCGGGATCCTCTTATGCTACATACTCTGGCCATTTTTCTGAATTGATTTAGATTAAAATTTGCTTGTGGGTAACTCAACGTTGAGTGGTCCACACACCGAGCGATACGCCTGATGTGGGCGGGGAGAAATACACTCCACTAGCCGCCAGTCAAGGGAATTTGCGTTATTTCATAGAAAATATTAAGTCGCATCACTAATTTAATAACGACTCACCCCCTCTTGCCACCTTGATTGAGAGGAAATCTGGGCAGTAGGCACCAAAGAATAAAGGCACAGCCACCCAGCCCACCGATAATATCTGCAAGCCAATCACTGGTGTCATTTCCTGACCTTCCCGGGACAAATCCCTGATGATATTCATCAAGCCTGCCGATAATTGCACAAATAAGAATCACCCCGAAAAATAGCTTTTTGCGCGAGAGCAGTGGCCACTTTAGACCGACGGCCATCGCTAGTAAGGCCCCACCGATGAAAAAATAAGTGAAGTGAACGATTTTATCCAGATAAGGAATTTCACCTACCTGCTTGATGGAGGGACTCCCAGATGAAAGCAGCCATAGCACGATAAACCAGACACAAAACAGCCAGAAATATGCCGCGGACCTTGCAGGAAGGCACGCGGCAGTGTGATTGAGAGCGGCAGAGAGCCTCTTTGACATGCTCCTCTGCTCAGTTAACGGCTATCTTAGGCAAGCTCTTCCAGCTTGGACTTCAACTGATCAAGTGTGACGTTAGCCCCTGTAATTGTGTCTTTCACCTCACCATCCTTGAAAAAAAGCAGGCAAGGAATAGAGCGAACCCCATACTTTGCAGCGAGACTTTGATTTGTATCAACCTCTACTTTTCCAACACTTGCCTTGTCACCGACTGCGTCAGCAAGCTGGTCAATAAGAGGCGAGATCATTTTACACGGTCCACACCACTCAGCCCAGAAATCTACTAAAACGGGCTTGTCCGAGTTAATCACCTCGGCTTCAAAATTTGCTTCGTTGTATGCGTTAGCCATGTGCGAAATATGTACAACACACATGATTCGTCAAGCCGCTAGATGGTGTGGCGATGAAATGATCAACATCTACAATTGCAGCCACAGATGAGCCAGCCCCCTAACAAGGCTTCCAGACATGCTTCACAGCATACCAGGTCGGTAGCGTTAGCGCTGCAAATTGCCTGTTGCCCATGCCAAGTAAGCAACTAGGCAACCAAAGACGAACAGAACGATAGGTATGATTAAATCTTTAGTCATTTAGATAAATGTGCTGTGAGAAAATGCGAGTAAATCAATCAAAAAGCCGACCCCATCCGGGACTTTCTGCTGTATTATCGTTAACCCATACATTGGCCATACCTAGTTGCAATCCAAGTAAAATGACTGCAGCAACAAGAGCCATAATAGAGAATGCCGTGTTCGTAGATTCAGCCCTGTCAGCGGCTGCATCCTCGAGGTCATCAGCCTTCGCTGTAGTAAACTGAGCTACACCAGCAGCTACGTCAGGCACAGACATCGCCTGTGTGATTTGAACTGTAGCCTTAGGAAGAGGCTGACTTGACGCCCCAACGGGAGGAGGAGTTGCCGGAGTTGCCAGGCCAACTGTTGGAGCAGGATCTGGAACTTCGGCATTTGGGTTTACTGGTTCTGTAAAATCAGGGGTTGCAATCTTCAGTGTCGACGGCTTGGGTGGCGGCACTAAATTCTCCGCTCCAGCAAAAGTCGAAGCGGCTACGGTAGGAGCAGCAACAGGGTTGGGCGCTTGACTAGCCGTTTGCAGTTTCACCGTCGGCGGAGATTGCGGAACTTGAGGGGCTCGTGGCGGCAACGAAGTCGGTGGCGGCACAGCAGGAACACCAGATGAAGGTGATTTGAGAGCTATTGTGGGTGCCGGCTCTGGCGGTACGCTGGGTGCATCCTGTTGACTGCGATCACTAGGATTTGCCTTGAGTGTGACACGCACTGTTTCTTTGCGAAGTGGAACCGCAGAAGTTTTCTTCGTTGGCTTGGGGTTATTGTCTTCGGTCATGGGTTTGCTGGCTTGAGTAAGAATGTATGTGAAGAATGTGCTTAAGATTGGTTAATTATTTGGAAAAACCAATAATAAGCGATGTATTATTGTAATAATTTACAACATACAGTCTCTCGGTCAACAAGAAAAATACATACTCCACATCTCTTGTCTGCTTCAAAATACAGCTTTTTTCAGCAAGTGTTGAGTCATACCCTTAAAATAATTTCATCAACCGTGGATGGTATTAAGCCAAAAAAGAAGGACGCCCGGAGGATACACCCACCAGACGCCCTGCCCTTTTCGTCGTTATGTTCTCCCTGAGGAGAATTGTTTGCGTTTTCCTGTCGCTAACAAATTCTTACTAAAATTGTGGCACATAGAGCTCTGAGCCTTTGGCCAGCGTGGTGTTGCCGCTTAAGCTCAGACCATTGAGCTCGTTCAGCTGTGTGGTGCTGGCACCATGTCTGGATGCGAATTGACCGTAAGTGATTTGATGATCCACTGTGATTGTTCTGACCTTAGGCTCGGAATTTGCCACAAAGGCAATTGACTCCGACTTTCTGGACACTGATTTCTTGGTTGATGCTGATGGCTCAGCATTTGGCGTCTTGATATTGGCGGTTGTGTTTAGTGTTCTACCTGAACGATCAGCCACCGCGGCGTTTGTTTCGAGTTTGCCATGGCTTCCAACGTTCAATAGCTGGCCAACATACATCTTTGTCGGCACTACCCTAGGGTTAGCCTCCTGTAAGCTGTGAATAGAGACATTATGAAGCCTAGCAATCGAATAGAATGTCTCCCCGCTTTGCACCTCGTGTTTAGTCATCTTTTTTGCAGACGGAGGTGCCAATTTTGAAGATGAGCTCGTAGGAGCTTTCGATACTTTGGCTGGAATTTGTAACCGCTGACCCACAATAATACGATCACTGGGAAGTTTATTCTCTTCGCGAATAGCTTTGACGCTAGATTGGTGAGCAGTAGCAATACGACTTAACACATCACCTGGTTTCACCGTATATTGCTTGGCATTATTCTCAACTGATGCATTGATTGGTGCATTGACTGATGGAGCTGCGGGCGATTCGGGCGCTGCCTCAGACTTGACTACCTCAGTAGCAGCCGACTTTTCCGATAAGATTGCTTTCAAACGGCTCAAATCTTTTTCGAGCTGACTAATTTTACGCTCGTGAGCATCCGCACGGGCACGAAGAAATTCTACTTCACTTTGAGTTTGTCCAAATGCAGACGGTATTGAAAGTGACGCGATCATGGAAAAAAGAGCTAATGTTTTCATAACGAAACTCATTATTCTAAAAACTTTTAATCTGACAAGTAGAAAGTTTAAGTTTTCTTTAATATTATGATGTCCTTAGTATAAAACACCCGTATTTAAGGCTATTCCACCTCTAGTTTTTTCTAAAAACTCTCACCTTTAATTACTCCTTTCCAAAACCACTTAAAAAACCTCAAATAGCTATATGCAGATTAAAACAAGTGATTACGAAAAATTGGGGTCTTTTTACTTAGGGCGCGGTTTTGATCTGAAACAAAATAAGCTTATAGATGATTTAACTCTCTATGACTCAAAAGATCTTGTTACCCATGGTGTTGTACTCGGCATGACGGGTTCTGGCAAAACAGGGCTCTGTATTTCAATTCTCGAAGAGGCCGCGATGGATAACGTGCCTGCAATCGTAATCGATCCAAAGGGTGACATCTCTAACTTGATGCTTACTTTCCCAGATTTAAATCCCTCTGACTTCAGGCCGTGGATCAATGAAGATGACGCGGCTAAGAAAGGACAAACCCCCGAACAATTTGCAGAAAACACAGCGAGCATGTGGCAAGATGGCATTGAGTCGTGGGGGCAAGGCCCAGATCGCGTCAAACAACTGAAGGACAAAGCTGATATCAATATTTTCACACCAGGGAGCAAAGCTGGTATCCCTGTATCTATTCTCAGCTCATTGGATTTACCTCCGTTTGAAATTATGGATGATAGTGAACTTCTCGGTGACCGCATCGAGAGCACGGTAAGCTCACTACTATCTCTCATCGGTGTCGATGCCGATCCCATACAAAGTCCAGAAGCGATCTTGCTCGGCAACCTATTCCATCATTGTTGGCAAAATGAGCTAAGCCTTACCCTGGAGTCCATTATTCGCCACCTTCAAAAACCACCTTTCGATAAAGTAGGCGTCATTGATGTTGATTCCTTTATGAATGTTAAAGAGCGTCATAAATTAGCCCTCAAATTCAATGCTCTACTGGCCTCCCCCAGTTTCTCAACGTGGATGGAAGGGCCGCCGCTTAATATAGCAGAGATGCTGCATAGCCCTAAGGGAAAGCCACGTATCTCTATTTTTTCAATTGCTCATCTTAGTGACTCAGAGCGGATGTTTTTCGTCAGCCTGCTTCTTAACCAAATGCTTGGATGGATGCGCTCACAAAGTGGCACCACCAGCTTGCGTGCCCTATTGTATATGGATGAGATATACGGCTTTTTGCCGCCAACCTCAAATCCTCCAAGCAAGAAACCCATGATCACCATGCTCAAGCAAGGGCGTGCGTTCGGGCTAGGTTGTCTATTAGCCACCCAAAACCCTGTAGATCTTGATTACAAAGCTCTATCAAACATTGGAACATGGTGGCTTGGCCGCCTGCAAACCGAACGAGATAAGGCCCGCGTACTCGATGGCTTAGAGGGCGCTGCTGCCTCACAGGAAGGCGGCTTCGACCGCTCACAAATGGAGGAACTACTCGCCGGCCTGGGCTCACGTGTATTTCTCATGAACAATGTTCATGATACACACCCTGTAATTTTTCATGTGCGTTGGGTAATGAGCTATTTGTGCGGGCCTCTCACCAGAAGAAAAATCAAAGTATTGATGGATCCTAAGCGCGAGCGTTTTGCTCCTGCCGAAAGCAAAACTGCCAATGCAGCTCAAAGCAGCAACCCCATGGCTATGCCTACTAGCAGCTTATCACCGCAAAAAATAAAAGCCCGCCCCATAGTGGGCGCAGGCGTCACTGAGTATTTCGCCCCCTTTGCTGGCGAATCTGAGGGGATTACCTACAGGCCTAACTTACTGCGACAAGGGAACGTTCATTTTTACTCACGCAAATGTGGTATCGATGACTCCAAAACAGTGCGTTTCATCAACACCATAAATACAGGAGGGATTGACTGGAATAACGATACTGAGTGCAAACAACCTATCGCTTCGTTTGATAAAAAGCCACGCAATGCGTGTGACTTCGATACGCTGCCCGGCTTCGCCATGAACGCCACCAACTACAAACAGGTCACTAAAGACTTCACCGAACACATATACCGAAACGAGCGCATTAATATTTTTTATTGTCCCCTCTTTAAAGAATATTCACAAATGGGGGAAAATGAGGGTGCTTTCCGCGGGCGGCTGGCCACTCATGCTCGCGAACTGCGCGACGTCTCAGTCGAAAAGCTCCGTGACAAGTATGAGGCTAAAATCAAAAGACTAGAATTAAAATTAGAACGAGCAGAGCACACGCTCACTCGCGAAGAAGCCGAGTCAAGTAGCGCGACTTGGAACATTGGCGCTAAAGTTATCGGCGGCATACTGGGAACACTCTTAGGTGGCCGACGATCATCAACATACGGAACCGCAAATAGTGCTAGCCGCGCCTACAAGCAACGGCAAGATGTAAGAATAGCAGAGAGAAAACTCAAAAAAGTTCAGCAAGATCTGGTAGCAATCGAGCACGAACTGTCTGAAGAAATTGACCTACTCAAACTCGAATTTGACCCCCAATCTGTAAAAATAGAAGTTGAAACAATCAAGCCTTACAAAAAAAACATCACTATCAGCAGCGTATCCTTATTATGGCTCCCGTATGACGAGGACGGCAACAAGGCATGGTAGCCAGTGATTAATATCCTCTTATTTGTTAAAACCCACGACGACTCACGATGGACCTTCATGGTTAGCGTGAAGCTCTGAGTGATTAATACCCATATTTACCTCATTGGAATTTAAGAAATATTAAGTTCCTACTTCATCATTTCTCTCACTTTGTTATAGGGATAAGATAATGTTTGCCCAAAAAGCATACTGGATAGAAACTAGAACATCGCGCTCCTACGAGTCGATGGACGAGGTCGAGCATGCAGCCTTGGTATCCATTATGCGAAATCTCGCATCATTTTGTGGCATCAATATACTAACCTACCGCGTCAAATCCGGCAACTTAAGCATGTTGGTCAGCTGCCCGTCTCGTGAGCACCATCTGGAGTATTTTCAAGATGACGACAATGAACCTGCGGGAAGTGGCATGCGCCGTCTATTTGATCATCTCAGAAAAATATACACAGCATCTCATGTAGAAGCTCTTGCCTCTGAGTATGAATCGCTCCTACGACATAATGAAGACACTCAACTGTTTTGGGATCGATGCACTCGGCGTATTGGCACACCGAGAAAATTTGCTGAAGGCATCAACGAGGCATTTGCTAGGTGGATAAAAAAAAACCGCCCCCAACTTTATGAAAGCCTTGATGGAAGAGTGTGCCGCAAAGACATCAACCAAACCTATTTGGATCAACTTCAAAAGCAACGTGATGTGGCCTTCAATATGGATGAAGATGCCATATTTGATGATAACGGTTCGGAGCCTCGCAAATACTGGTGCGGCTATGCCGATGCTTTGCGAGGTAACCAAGATGCTCTCGATGGACTACGAGAGCTGATGAGATCAGGTGCTAAAAACACACTCGAAATTAATGAATTAGGATACAGCAACCAGCGACCACACAAGGAGGCAAAGAAAGATCATGTAAACCCACGGGCACGAGCCAAAGCCTCAAAGTCATCAGCAAGGTCCAGCAGAACCGATACCAATAATAAGATCGATCACCTGGCAGAACATATAGCTCCAGCGGTCCCCTCCCCACCAAAGCCTATGACTCGCGCATCAAAGCTCAAATTATTGGGTGCGGTCGTATTAGGGCTGTTCATCATCTGTGCAATTGGAATCACCTTTGCTCTGAAAGAATGGCGTGAATATAAAACTAACAAACAAGAGCCCGAAGTAGCCAGCTTAGATGCAATAACAAGCGATATCGCAGAGCACACGTCTGCCCCCAATAAAAATCTCGCGAGCGTTCAAAATGAGGCTGATCTAAAAAAGAATAAACTCGCCCAACTGACGGCTCGCCTCTACGAGCCTGCAACACGCCAACTCGCCAACGACTTTGGAATGTCCACAGACCCTGCAGCGAGACTCATGATGTGCAGACACCAAGACCAAATCAGAAAACGAATCGATCAGTATCCAAAGCGAATGCTAAGTGATGCAGCTAGCAAGGTCACATTCTTGGGCGTATCTGAAATGGGTGGCATAATCGCTGCTCGATTTGCAGCAAAGTTCACTAATAGCAATCCACGACTAATTTGTATCATATCGACGAAAGATGGGTTGAAGGTAGATTTAGATGCTTACGCGCGCTACAACTGCCTTGCCATACCCGCCCTACTCGCCGGCAGTTTGAAGTCAACTGAATTACGAGTCTATATTGAGCGATGTGACTATTACAATTTCTTGTTTAGCAACGATCTCAAGTGGTCCTCTTTTATCTTAAAATCTCCTGATTCTGAAGAACTCATTTATGCCTATGTTCAAAGGCAAACGACAACAGCCAAACTGCTCGATGCAGCATTATCCAAATCCCCTTCGAGGTCCCTTCGAGTGACTTTGCAAATCTCAGCAAAACAAGACAGTCACAAGAGGAAACAATTCGCTATCGAACGCATACATGCTTTTGGATGGCTTAAACCAGAAAACAATCTCGACGAAATCTATCGAGATCAACTACCCGGTTCAGCTAACGCAATAGAATAAGTTCAGATCAAGACAGCCGATCTAGCTCATACTCATAACATCAACCAATGTATTCCCAACATAGGCATATCCTTTTTATTGATGGTGAATGCCTAATTTGCCACCACACCTCCCAGATAATTCACCGTCTAGATCACCGTAGAGATATCTACTTCAGCACACTCCAGGGAGAAACAGCAAATATGTTACCCTCTGAATGGCGCACAGTCAGCAGTATGGATGGCGACCCAAGCGGCAATGTTGTCTTAGCTGAGTGCCTTAGTATTGGTGAATACCGCTTTTGGATTGGTGCCAATGCAATGCTTCGCAGCCTACTTCTTACAAACAGCATAGCTAGTGCATGCTGGATATTCTACTTCACTCCCCCGTTTTTCAAAAATATGATTTACAGGCAAATAGCTAAGAATCGCCACAAGTTTTCATCGAAAATGAAAGCCTGCCCGATACCACCGAAAAGCTTCAAGGATGCCTTGTTACCGTAAAGCGATCCACGGGTCACATTAATAACGTGTGCTGCCCCATCAATGACGACAGCACACGCTACAAACAAAAAGCTGTTAGTTTAAAATCAGTTACGCACTACAAAGTGACTCTGCTGCTAACACAGCGCAATTAAGCCTTCGCCTCCGCCATCGCATCCTTCACCTTGACTTCAATTTCGTTGTAAAGATCTTGGTCTTCTTTCAAGGCTACTTTTGCCCCATCACGCCCTTGAGCTAGTTGATTGCCTGAATAGCTGAACCAGCTTCCTCTTTTTTGTACAATATCAAACTCAAGGGCCAGATCTAGCAGTGAGCCGACTGACGAAATACCTTCATTATACATAATATCAAATTCAGCTTCTGTGAAGGGAGCCGCCACTTTATTTTTAACTATCTTCACACGTGTTCTGCTACCCTGAACAGTCCCGTCTGTTGCTTTGATTTGACCAATACGTCTAATATCAATACGGACTGAGGAGAAAAACTTCAACGCGCGTCCACCTGGTGTTGTCTCTGGATTGCCAAACATGACGCCAATTTTCTCACGAATCTGATTCGTAAAGATACAGGTAGTGCGGGCTTTGGAAATTAAAGCGGTAAGCTTACGCATTGCCGCACTCATCAAACGTGCCTGCGTTCCTACAGTGCTATCACCAATTTCTCCTGCCAGCTCTTGCTTGGTGACGAGAGCTGCCACCGAATCAAGCACAACTACATCAATAGCGTTTGAGCGCACAAGAGTCTCACATATTTGAAGCGCTTCTTCTCCAGAGTTAGGCTGTGAAACAAGTAGATCATCAATGTTAACTCCAAGCTTAGCTGCATAGGCCGGATCAAGCGCGTGCTCCACATCAATAAAAGCAGCAAGGCCACCCTTCTTTTGTGCCTGTGCAATTACTGTGAGGGTGAGAGTCGTTTTACCTGAAGACTCCGGCCCATAAATCTCAACGATACGACCACGAGGAAAGCCTCCTACCCCTAGGGCTCTATCAATCAAAAGATTCCCTGTCGGAATCACATCTACGTCAACACGATGCCCATCTCCTAAGCGCATGATCGCGGTCTCTCCAAAATCTTTCTGGATCTGTGAAATTGCGAGGTCTAAATTCTTCTTACGAGCTGCGATGACTTTATCATCTGGTTTGTTTGCGCTAGTGGATGCCATGGATTTGTTGCTTGGTTGTGCTTGGGAAAGTGCTGATTTAGCCGCCGCTACTGACTCTGCTTCTTTAGTGTTTGAACCTGTTGACTTGGCAGGGTTTGCAGATTTCGAAGATTTTGACGTAGCTGGCTTGGATGTAGTTTTAGTGGTTGTTGTACTCATGACAATAGTTGTTTTTAATTTTCCGCACCTTGCCTTACAGATTTGCACTGGTCAACAAAAAACTGTTCAAAAGATCACTGTTTGAGAGAACATGTTCATTTGAAGGTTCGTTTTCCACTTTTAATACTTAGATATGGCACAAATTGGAATGGAGCTTAGACAGAAATAAGGCATGATCAAAGCTATGTCAGATTACGGTATTGAGATACGAAGCTTCACAGGCGGCATGGCGCAAACCAATGGCTACCTTCTCGGCTCAAGTAAAAACGGAGGTGATTGTGTGCTTATTGATGCGCCTCTGGGCATAAGCCAATGGCTCGATGACCTGAACGAGACCCCAAGCTGCCTGCTGCTCACTCACCAGCATTATGATCACATCGAAGATGCCGCTAAATTAGCTGAAAAAGGCATACGGCTTTATGCATATAGTGCCTATGATCAAAACCTTACACTCGAAATCCTATTACAACAGTCAGGCATACCTATCAACATCAGACCATACGTCGTGGACCAACTTCTGGAGGGGCATTCTGAATTAGACGCTGGAGGCTTTAACTTCAAACTGGAACATGTACCTGGCCACTCACCTGACAGTATCGTTTTCATTCATAACGACCTTGTTTTTGGTGGTGATACGCTGTTTGCCGGTGGCATCGGCAGAGCTGACTTACCAGAGGGAAACATGAATCTACTTATAGAAGGTATCAGAGAAAAAATGCTAAGCTTGCCCCCTTCAGCAAGGGTCTATCCAGGGCATGGCGCAGCCACAAGCATTGAAGAGGAGAGTGCGACCAACCCATTTCTCTGATCATCATTGAGCCCTTGTGTCTCACCCGGAAGAAATAAAGCATATTTTCCTCTAGGACATCTTGCGTTAGGCAAAAAAAAGTGCCATTCTTGTTTCCAGATGTTATTGTAATGATCGATGTGATTAGTTCACTAGCAATGACTACAAAGGCTTATCCCCTCACTTAATGCCATACCGTCTCTCGCAATAAACTACAGCCACGCGGCGCTGCTACAACGGCAACAATCACAGCAATTCATCCCTTCAGAACCCACTAAACAAACAATTAAAAAAATGGACGAAACATTCACAGACACAAACTTCATGGCTGACGGACCCGCCAGCGATGCATTCAAATCACAATCAGCGGCTAACGATCTTCGTTCAGCTGTTGCAGACCCAAACAGCAAAGCCAAACAAATAGCACAAGAGGCTGGCGCCAAAGCACAACATTTCAAGCAAGCAGCTACTGAAAAAGCTCAGCAATTCCGCGAGTTTGCTGGTTCCAAAGCAAATGACTTGAAAGAGACAGCTGGCGTGAAAGCGCAACAAATCAAACAAGTTGCCAGTGAGCAAGTCGAGCAAGGCCGAGTCAAGGCGAAAGAAGCTCATGCAGATGCCGAACAATACGTTCGCGATCACCCCACCAAATCCGTACTGACAGCATTAGGTATCGGCGTGATCATTGGCCTCGTTATTCGCCGCTAATCTGCGCATTCTTATGTCATAGGTGCCACAGATGCTAGCATGATGGTCTCAGCGAGCGGGCAAGTTACATTGCCTTTACAGGGTCAATATCATCTCACCAGTGCACTGTCCTACTCACGCTTATGTGCATCAGATTACGCAGGTTTAAACACACCGTAATCCCCAAACATCGTAATCTTTCTGTGGGATGAGAAGCTCGAACATTCGCTTTTTGCATAATAAGAAAATATGAACCCTGCCCCAGCAACTGAAGACTCCGTATCAGACAAAGCTCACACCACGGGTGGTACACATTCCCTGTCTGGATTCATAGCCGCACGCCTTGAGCTTGCGTCTATCGAGGCTAAAGAGGCTGCATCTTACACCAGCAAAAAAGTCGTTTACGGCATAGTTTTTACACTCTCAGCCTTTTTTTTGTGGGGTCTACTGCTCGCAGCTACGACTGGCATACTCGCACCCATCGCAGATCAATGGCTACAAGACAAGATAGGATGGCTTTCAGGCTGGGCTGCAATTGCTCTGGCTTTGGCCATCATACACGGAATTATTGCTGTCGCTTGCTACTTCAAGCTCACACAGCAACCAACGACGCCTTTATTTGAATTATCTCGTAAAGAAATTGAAAACGACAAGCTATGGCTCGCAAAAAACAAATAACTGAAGCAGCAGTCCGAAAACAAGAATTGGTGGCTCAGTTAGCATCAAATCGCGAATCTATAAGTCAAAGCAAGCAGGCGTTCACCACCAGATTAAAGCCAAAAAACTTGATTCGAACTATCTTTACGCGCAAGCCAAAAGCAATTTTTGCGGGCTCGGTTATCGCTAGCCTATTGACCACCTTGCTCATTAAGCGCCCGAAAAAATCTCAAAAAGTCGCAGCACCCAAAACCAGCAAACAAATCCTTCTCACCTGGGGACTATCGCTTATGAAGCCTCTAGCAAAAGCTTGGCTCATCAATTTGACCAAGCAAATTGCCGCTGAGAGAATGAACCGATCCACTGGTAACCCACCATCAAATGATAATAGTGTTGCCGGTCAACAAACCCTCATTCAGCGATAGCTTGCACGGCAATCGCACTCAACAAGAGCCCAGCTAGAGCGTCAGACCGACACCACGCGATTCTGGCACCAAATTGTGCTGGCTTTGGCCTTTACTCGTCACGGTAGTTTCGAACAGTATCCACCTAATGAGCTATTTCGGTAATTGCATTCACTCTCTATCTTGCTTCGCCATTACGGCACTTCTAGCATTACCAAGCTCAGGTCAAAACATTTCTGATAAGGCTAACTTAGCCAACGAAGACGACCTGCTCGGGGCCAATTTTGCAGAAATGCCAGAGACGCCGAAAAGCCTGCGAGTCGACCATGATGGCAGCATTCAGTATGATGCAAAGCTACAAACCATTCTCTACAAAGGCGATGTGGTCGTCACCGGTGATAACGGCATCACTCTGAAAGCTGGGCATGCACTGGTAAACAATCGCAAGGAGACGGCGGTCTTAAAAGGCCAAGTTGCCGTCCGCCAAAAGTCTACCACCTTAAGCGACGGTAGAATTATCCCTGGCATCCAACTCTTTGCCGAAAAAGTGCTGCTCAATGCAGCGACGAAAACAATTATCCTCTCTAAAAACGTCACCATCTACCAGGGGTCCTCAATACACAAAGGTGACCGCGCGACATACAATTATGCTTCTGGTCATTTAAATGCCGAGGATCTTGCCAGCGGACATGACTCTATTTTGATGAAGTCGAGCCAATTTCAAATGATTGACCATCACGGAGAAAAAATATTTATAGGCGACAATGCTGGGATCACAACTCATGACGCGGCAGAACCCAATTATTGGATCCGCTCAGATAGGACTTCTATTTATCCTGGTGATCGTGTTATTTTCAAGAATCTGCGTTTTTATGCAGGTGATGTGCCCATATTCTGGCTGCCTTATTTATCGCAGCCACTCAATGCAGATCTCGGATACTACTTTATTCCCGGAGCTCGGTCAAACTGGGGGGTGTATTTACTTAATCGTTATGGCGTGATGCTCGGCGGTGAAACAGACGAACTTACAGGCAAACATGAAGGCGCATGGCTACTCTCTCAGTGGCATGCCGACCTCATGACTCAGCGCGGAGTTGGTATCGGTTTAGACCTGCTGGACACCCGCCTAGGCAATCGTGAAAATCTGAGTGGACTGAAACTCTATTCATTAGAGGACTTGGATCCGACCCTTGAGCGTACATCAGAAAATCGAGACTCCCTAGATGCAAGCCGGTGGAAACTGGAACTCAAGCATAAGATCGATTTATCAAGCAGAGGAGACAACAAGACCTATTTAAATTTTGATATCACAGCCCTGAGTGATCGCTTTTTCCTTGAGGATTTTGAGCAGGAAACGTTTAAAATCAATCCCAACCCAAACAATGTAGCTGGCCTCTTTCACCGGAACCCTCAGTTTCTTGCTGGTCTCTACAGCCGTATCCGGCTCAATGATTTCTACGAACAAGACACACGGCTACCCGAACTTTTTTTTGATCAAGTAAAACGACCTATCCTAGGGTCCCCGATTCTACACGAGGGGACGACTAGTTTTGGAATTTACGATGAGCGTCTGGCTGATTTTCAATCAAGCAGCCTAAAAGCTGAGGCTGACGCGCTACCCCTTGGCGATCCTCGGCTAGCCGAAATCAATGAGCTCTTGGATGACCGTGGCTACAACCGCTTTCACACCTGGCATGAGTTCAGCTTACCCCTGAACCCGGGAGGCAAAATAGCCATCACACCAAGAGTCGGGGCTGGATATACAAGATATTCATCAATTGACAATGGCACTCAATCATTTGATAGGACCCATTTCTCCGCCGGCATTGACACTTCCGTTAAGTTTTCTAAGGTTTACCCAAATATCGTCAACAAAACATGGGGCCTTGATCGTGTTCTCCACGTTTTCCAACCCTACGCAAATCTCTCCCAATTATCGAGTGATTCACTCGACAACTCATTTCGAGGAATCGAGCTACTGACTCCGACCACACGTCCAAGTCCACGTGAAGTCGGCCGGTTTACTGCCATTGATGATTTAAAAGACTGGTCTATTTTGAGATTAGGAGCACGCAATCGGCTGATCACCAAACGAGATGGAAACTCTCATGAGTGGCTAGTGATGGATACATACATGGACGTCTTCATGAACGACCCTGAATTTGACCGCGATCTATCCAACCTCTACAACGACATCATTTGGCAGCCACTTCCATGGATGAGGCTCAATCTTGAGACTCAGTTTCCCATTGCCGCGGGAGGCTCTGAATTTCGTGAGTGGGCCAGTAATATCACATTTATGCCCAGTGATGCGGTTGAACTTGCCTTTGGCTATCGCCAGCTCAACAACCACCCTATCCTCACGGATTCGAACCGCATCAACTTCAGAGCATATGCAAGAATTAGCGATTCATGGGGCCTCGGATTTTATCAGCGCTGGGAGCTCGATGACAGCACCTTAGAAGTACAACAATACAATATATATCGTGATTTCGATAGCTGGGTGGCCTCAATCGGCCTGCACATAAGAGACAATCGTAATGGGCCCGAAGAATACGGTCTCATGCTCAATTTTACACTCAAAGAGTTCCCTTCAGTTCGCCTGCCTTTGTCAATTGACAATGAATAAGCCAGTTAAACCATAGGGCATCCACAAATCATTAATTTACTATCCAAATAGAATCACAAAACACACTTAGAGATCATGACACCTCAAGAACTTACATCCAGCCTGCAGTGGCGCTACGCCACTAAAGTTTTCGATACAGAAAAAAAGATCTCTCCGGATATTTGGAGTTCTCTTGAAGAAAGCATGGTACTCACCCCCTCATCATTCGGACTTCAGCCGTGGCAATTCATCACCATCACCTGCCAAAAAACCAAGCAAAATTTGCTCGAGCACTCGTGGCATCAGCGCCAAGTGACTGATTGTTCGCATTTGGTCGTACTCTGCGCCAGAGATGGTATGAATCAAGAAGATATCGATAAATGGCTTGATCAGCTAGCCAACATTCGGGGCGTCTCTCGTGAAAGCCTCGAAGGATATGCCGGAATGATGAATGGGTTTTTTGGCAATATGGATCGGGAAAAGACTCTGGCATGGGCAAAAAACCAAGTATACATAGCCCTTGGTCAACTAATGATGAGTGCAGCTGTGCTAAACCTTGATGCATGTCCTATGGAAGGCATCATTCCCGCCGAGTATGACCGTATACTTGGTTTAGAAAATAGTAGCTTCTCTACCACAGTAGCGTGCGCGATGGGCTACCGTTCCAGCGATGACAAGTATGCTGAGCTTGCCAAAGTTCGCTACAGCTCCAGCGACATATTAAAAACCGTGAGCTAGGTCCGCAGACAATCATTCAATACTGCAAATTCATGCAATACGAAACAAGTCCGCTTATTCATCCTTCTCACCTGCTTTCAATTGCTCGTAATAGCGTTGAACGATAGCTTTTAATATATTGTGCGCTATTTCTTGATTCTTATCTCTGTAGCTCACTTTCACCTCGGCATCCACAAGCCTCACATCAAATTTTGACCGCATGCGTATCTTTGCTGCCTCTGCATCATTAAGCCCCCACGCCCCCTGTAGCTTATGTTCCACGATCACATGCTCCAAGACATCATCTCTGAGCAAATGCCGTTTGAAGGCATCCAGTTGAAACCCTTCGGATGGCTTACCCATTGTTCCCTCATATCTAAATTCCTGATTCTGCCTCGCTTGATATTTTTTATACCCTTTGTAAGCGACAAACAATCCTCCAGTCCCCAATATCAAAAGTAAGACTGCAGCCAATGCAATGGTGGTGTTACGCTTCATGGCGGTAAATTACCTAGGCTTATGCCGTGTGCCAAGCACATAGCTTAAACGTATAACAAAACACTCTGCCGACCCCCTCTCCTCTGTCGATTTCAGTTTGCCGAACTCTGATCCTGTCTTTTCACTTTTTTCGAATTGCGCGAACGTAATTTGTCGCCATGCTCTGCTGCGTTGAAAACTACTCCCGTCAATCCTTCCCCTGATGATTTCTGCAATCTCGCAGCGAAAGGAAATGTCGTGCCTGTATACGCGCAATTAGCCGCGGATTTCGAAACCCCCCTCTCGGCTTATATCAAGATCAGCAGCGATGGTGGTGAGGCCTTTCTCTTTGAAAGTGCCGAGAGCAGTGGCGACAGTGGTCGCTATTCCCTCCTCGGCAGTAACCCGCGCGCCGTCATCCAAGCCGTCGGTAATGAAATCACCTTCACTGAGGCTGGCGAGTCACGCACCTGGACAGCCAAAAAAGACGTGCTTGCAGAACTCGAGGAGCTGATGGCCGTATACCATCCCTCGACTCAAGATAACCCCCCACCATTCTACGGTGGCGCTGTAGGTTATCTCTCTTACGATGCTGTCAGAGAATTTGAGCCTAGCATCGGAGAACCTGCTGGAGACGAGCTTGGTCTTCCCGATGCACTATTCATCATCGCTGACACGGTATTGGTTTTTGATCACCGCCTGCGTCGGCTTTTCATCGTGGCCAATGCCTTTGTCGATGATCACCCGACACCTGACGCATCCTACCAAGACGCCTGTGCACGCATTGAGGATACGCTCAACAAACTCGACACCGAGCTCCACATCCCACCGCTCAATGGCTTGGCAGAGTATGATACACCGCAAGCCCGCAGCAATACCACCCAACAAGAATATGAGGGCATGGTGGTAAAGGCTAAGGAGTATATCGCCGCTGGAGACGCTTTTCAAATTGTACCCAGCCAGCGCTTCGAAACCGATTTCTCTGGCAGCCCGGTCGACCTCTACCGCGCCCTGCGCCACGTCAACCCTTCACCCTACATGTTTATCCTACAGCTGGACGACTTCGCCTTAGTCGGTAGCTCACCTGAAGTTCATGTCAGGGCAATCAATGGCCGTATCGATATTCGCCCCATTGCCGGCACCCGCTGGAGAGGCAAAACACCCGAAGAAGACGACGCTCTGGCAGCCGACCTGTTAGCAGACCAGAAAGAATGTGCAGAACATCTCATGCTCGTTGACCTTGCTCGTAATGATGTCGGCAGGATTTCCAAACACGGCAGTGTCACCGTAGATGATTTCATGATCGTGGAGCGCTATAGCCATGTCATGCATATTGTCTCCAATGTCCACGGTGACCTCGATGACGATCACAGCGCCTACGACGTTCTCCGTGCTACCTTCCCTGCAGGGACCGTCAGTGGAGCGCCCAAAATACGCGCCATGCAGATTATTAACGAACTAGAAAAAAGCAAACGTTGCAGCTACGCAGGTGCAGTTGGATATTTTGGCTGGGACGGTGGTCACGACTCATGCATCACCCTACGCACCTGCTTACTCAAAGACGGCAAAGCCTACGTTCAGGCTGGGGCCGGCGTTGTAGCCGATAGTAATCCCACCTACGAATACGAAGAAACCGTCAACAAATCCATGGCCATCCTGCGCGCCATCGGGTTAGCTAAAACCATCGCCCACGTGGAGTAATTCCAAATTTCACCTTCCAAATTCCAAATTCTCCATGCTACTCGTCATCGACAACTACGACTCCTTCACCTACAACCTCGTTCAATATTTTGGCGAACTTGGTGCCGAGATGAAGGTCGTGCGTAATGACGCCATGAGTATTGATGAAATTCGCGAGCTCGCCCCCGAGCGTATCTGCATTTCCCCGGGCCCATGCACACCCAACGAAGCTGGCATCAGCTGTGATGTCATCCGTGAGTTTGGCAAAGACGCCAAGCAACCCATTCCCATCCTTGGGGTTTGTCTCGGTCACCAGTCTATTGGCCAGGTTTTTGGAGGTGAGGTGGTGCGCGCAGATCACCTGATGCATGGTAAAACTTCACCTGTTTTCCACATGGGCAACAGTGTCTTCTCTGGCCTTCCTAGCCCGATTACCGCTACTCGCTATCATTCTCTCATCGTCAAGCGCGACACTCTGCCAGACTGTCTAGACATCACCGCAGAAACAAAGAACGGCACCATTATGGGCATCATGCATAAGGAGCTACCCATCCACGGGGTTCAGTTCCATCCAGAATCCATTCTCACCGAGGACGGCATGAAAATGCTTGGAAACTTCCTCGACAACTAGACAGGTCAATAGGTCTTGTGCAAAAAACTTACGCTATATTTAGGGTAAGGTCTTTGTCTTTATGACCATACATACATGGACTTTCTGAGGATGTATCAAGTTACTCGTTGACAGTATCTTTCAAATCGACGGGGCTTAATATGTATTACGATGTTGGGCGATGCTCTAGTTGAAGAAATAAAAAGCCCGTCAACTGATAAGCTGACGGGCTAAATAAACAAATCAACCTAGAAGAACAATGTTCCACTGATGATGAAGGTTTCAGTATCCACATCCCTAATCGCCGTGCGATCAAGCATTATGAGGGGAATGAAACTGCGATTGTAGACATACTCCAAGCTTACCGCAAAGTTGTCTGTGAGATAAGTTTCAACACCGGCTGCAAGTTGCTGGAGCGACTCCCATTCATCACCGTCGTTACCCACAATACCTTTGCCGTATACGAGTGAAAAGCGCGTGTCTTTTGAAAAGATTTCAGTATCATAAGCGGCTTGCAGAGTCAGGCCTTGAACAGCTGCCCCTTTCGATACTCTAAACGTGGGAGGCGCAGGAGCAGGCTGGGTTGCAGGCCAGTCTCGTTCTGTTTGGGTGTATTCAGCCATGATGGAATATGGTCCTTTTTTAGCTTCGACCCAAGCATTCAACAGGCCATTGCGCTCCCGAGTTGTGAGTGGGTCCGGCGCGACACCTGGGTGATTAGCACTGTCACTGTCATAAATGCTGGAGTAAAGATACCCACCACCAACCGAAACATCCCAGCCAGCTAGCTCAGTGTCATATTGAGTGCTTATCGCAAAATTACTGCCAAAACTACTATTAGGGTTGTCTGCAACGCGCAGCTGCCGACCTCCATTCATAGCGGTAAAAGCAAAACGCCAGTCCTCGCCTATGTACCCAAGCTCAACAGCGGCATCATAGGTATCGATACGGAAGAAATGATTGTTTACTGAATGTGTCACTGGGTTATATGAGCCTTGATGACCAAAGTTTACAGTCATACGACCCACTGAAGCATACCATGGAGATTCATTTAGATTGCCGAAGGTAATGAACGCCTCACGAATCTGTGCTTCCTCCTGAGTTGGAAATTGAAGATCTGTATATATTCCATGAACAAACACTGAAACCCAATCATTAGCTGCATAGGTCAGAGAGATGTCCGCCATATCTAGAATATTTTCATCCGCACTGGTTCCCGATGTATGCTGATTAGGGAAGCGGCCAAGAATGGGGAATTTTCCAGCGGTATCTGTTCGCTCATAATACTGGGAGTAAATCGCATGACCAGAGAGGTATATCTTGCCTGGTTCAAGAAGTCCGCTCTCATAGGACTCCAAAAGATAAGGGACTTTGTTAACCACTGTTCGCTGAGCGGACAGCATCTCTTTGGAGTATTCAAGATTGGTATCCAATATAAAGGATTCCGAAAAAATTTTGTCACTTGCTGGCTCAGCCATAAGTGAGTTAAGGGAACAGCTACCTGCAATAGCAAGAGCTAGTGTTAGTTTAGTTGTGTGGAACATTCAACTTCCATACTCAGGTTGTTATAAATAATAAATATAAAAAGTAGTTTTTTTATTATGGCTGACTGAAGACAAGAGATTCTCTTCTTGCGAGAGTCGATTCATGAAGGTGGCAGTATGGTATGCGGGGGGGAAGCGCTGCCGACAGGTTATACAAATTAAGGAAATACCCCGCGCAGCTCATAAACGTTATCGATGTGCTCAATAGCCGATGCGTAAGAAGCGATACGCATGTTGCAACCTAACCGCTCTGACATTTCAAGAACACGTTCGGCTGAACGCGTCATAGTTGTCTTGAGCAGCTTGTCGACCACTTCTTCATCCCATGTCTCAGATTGCCGGTTCTGCTTCCACTCGAAATAGCTCACCGTAACGCCACCTGCGTTGCACAAGATAGCAGGAAGAACCTCGACACCCTTGTCCAGTAGATAGCGTTCGGCTAGTGGCGTAGTAGGAGCATTTGCACCTTCTACCAATACTCTGCATTGTATCCGCTTAGCGTGTTCAAGATCGACCATCTGCTCAAGGGCAGCTGGGATAAAAAGATCGACCGGAGTAGAATAAAATGCGGCCTCATCCACTGCCTGCGCGTCAGCGAAATCCTTGACTCCTCCTGTCGCCTGAACGTGTGTTGCCAGTGCTTCGGCATCGATGCCATTAGTATTAAGAATCGCCCCAGTATGATCCATCACCGCTTTGAGTGTTGTGCCTCGCTTTTGCAGCAGGCGTGCCGTCCAGGAGCCGACGTTACCATAGCCAATGAGACTGCATGAAACCTTATCCAGCTCTATATCCATACCAGGGAGTAATGCGTCGAGCACGTAAACAAGACCTTGACCTGTTGCCTTTTCGCGCCCCGCTGAGCCGCCAAATTCAAGAGGCTTGCCGGTAACAACCCCCCGGGCAGTGACCTTGCTCGATGATTCCGCAAAATTGATATAAGTATCAGCCATCCATGCCATTACTTGAGCATTAGTGCCAACGTCTGGAGCTGGGATATCATAATCAGGCCCTATGTTGTCACCAAGTGCAGAAGTCATGCGTCTTGTGACCCGCATCAACTCATCCTTACTAAATTCGCGCGGATCAATACGCAGTGCCCCTTTTGCGCCTCCAAAAGGCAGGCGAGCAAGGGCGCACTTCATCGTCATGAGGAGCGCAAGAGTTTTGACTTCATCGAGTTTAACCTCAGGGTGATAGCGAATGCCTCCTTTGTAGGGCCCAAGCACATTGTTGTGCTGCACGCGGTAGGCTTTGAGTAGCTGCCATGTGCCATCGTCCATTTCTACCGGGCAGTGCACCATAATCTCGTTCTTTGGCTGCGTCAGCATGAGTTTCAGCCGCTGGGGAACCTCCAATGCATTGGCCGCCTCAAGGACCGAACCGATGGTTTGAAAGTAAAGGTTATGCTCATCATAAATCTCCTCCAATTCTTTGAAGATTTCACGGGCAGATTGGCAGGCTGTTGTGTCGCAGTTATCCATTGGGATAAGATACTAGCTTGCACACCGACGCTGACAAGTCTGCTAGTCCTCAATGTGCAAGTAATATTTCGTGATGATGCATCAGTGAATACTTGGCAATGTGCAAGTGGGATGCCAATAATCTCAAGGTCTTCCCTATCGAACATCATTAGCCGTTTATCGTTCGGGTTAAGCCCAATTACCACTAACAAATTCAGACTGAAAATTTGAAACTAGAGAACATTATTGCTGCACTGCCTGAGTCAAAGCTCAGACACGATGGTGGCTGGCTATTTTCACCCAAGCCGCTCGCACTTGACAAGAAAACAGCGAAGGTGCTCACCCAACTCGGTCACCCGCTGGCTCAGTTTCAAAAAGCTTCTGACTCGCTCTACCAACGTAGTGTCAAAGGCACACTCCCAAGCTGGATCCACCAGACCCTCGATGCCGGCAAACCCCAATGGCTCATCGATGCGCAGCGCTCCCCGACCCTGCGCGACAAAATGCCACGCGTAATCCGACCAGATCTGATTCTGACCAGCAAGGATGGCGACGATCAACAAAGTAGTTTCGCCCTCACTGAGCTCGACTCGGTGCCAGGCGGTATGGGTATCACCTTGTGGCTATCACAATTCTATAGCGACCACGGCTTCGACGTTCTGGGTGGTGCAAGTGGTATCCGCGATGGCTTTCAAAGCCTATTTCCCGATGAAGGCGGCCGCATTCTTGTCAGTGAAGAGTCTGCAGACTACCGACCCGAGATGGAGTGGCTTGCCCAACAATGCAAGAATATCCAAGCTCGGCACGCTGAGGCTGATGACGGTTGCGATAGCCCCGCTTACCGCTTTTTTGAATGGTTCGACTGGGAAAATATCCCGCCGATCAAAAAACTGGCAGCTTCACCAAATCTTACTTCCCCCTGTAAGCCTCACCTTGAAGAAAAACTCTGGCTTGCCCTACTCTGGTCACCTTCCCTCCGCGGTATCTGGGAAAAAGAGCTCCGCAGCAACCACCTCCAACGCCTACGCGAAATTGTACCCTTTGGCTGGGTCGTAGACCCTACGCCCCTGCCACCGCACGGAGCCCTGCCCCGCCTCGGGGTGCACTCGTGGGAAGAAGTTGCCGGTTTCAGCCAGAAAGAGCGCCAACTCGTATTGAAAATAAGCGGCTTCTCCGAACTCGCTTGGGGCTCTCGCGGCGTCTACATCGGCCATGACCTACCTGGCGCCGAGTGGAGCGACCACATTAGCAAAGCAACCGCAGCATTTGATGACCAACCCCGCATGATGCAGCAATACCACGCAGGGAAAATCATCGAGCATCCTTACTTTGACCCCGACACTGGGGAAGAGCGCATCATGAAAGGTCGGGCGCGCCTCTGCCCATACTTCTTTACCGATCATTCCGGCAAAACCAGCTTTGGAGGTTGTCTGGCCACCATCGTCCCTGCAGACAAAAAGAAAATTCATGGGATGAGGGACGGGATTCTTGTACCCTGTAGTTTGGAGTAAGCACCGCGAGGCCTCATTATTTAAGTATTCCGTATGACCTTTATTCGTCACGGTTCTGGGTTACTTTTTTTTGCCGGCAAAGGTCAAAATTACCTTGTCAAAGAAGGGCCAATCCCCTACGACCCCCCAACCTTCGTCACGCCGCCGCCTCAACTACGGGAAATTGAAGGACTTAACATTAAGAGCGGCGGATTTCCCAAAACACCAGAGCCCTCCTGATTCAAGGAAGGACACCCAATAAAAAAATGATCAACGAATTGATTAACGAAATGGTAGACGCTGGAGTTCACTACGGACACCAGACCCGCAAATGGAACCCGAAAATGAAGCCTTTCCTGATGAAGGACAAAGGCGGGATCTACATCATCAACCTCGAGGAAACAGTAAAGTGCCTCGATAAAGCCTCTGATTTCCTAGGTGAACTCGCCAAAAAGGGAGAGAAAATCCTCTTTGTTGGTTGCAAACGCCAAGCACAAGATTCAGTAGCCGAAGCAGCAGAAGCTATCGGGCAATACTACGTCAATCACCGTTGGCTCGGCGGAACACTCACCAACCTCGCAACAATTCGTCGTTCCGTAGAACGCCTCAAGTATCTTGAAGATATCGAGAAGTCTCCAGACTTCAAAAAGATGTCCAAAAAAGAACTCTCAGCTCTTGGACGTGAGCGCGAAAAACTACTGCGCAACCTTCGCGGTATTCGTGACATGGAGAAGCTTCCTGCTGCCATGGTCATCGTTGACTCCGCACGCGAAACCATCGCTGTTGCAGAAGCACGTCGCCTGAACATTCCTGTGATTGCGATTGTTGATACCAATGCAGACCCAACTGTCATCGACTATCCTGTTCCCGGCAACGATGACGCAACGCGCTCCATCCGTCTCCTACTTCAGAACCTTGTCGACTCCATCGCTGTCGCAAAAGACTGATATCACTCACGCACAAAACGAACTCAAATTACCCACTAATATGGCTATTACCGCATCCGCTGTTCAAGAGCTCCGCAAAATCACCAACGCTGGTATGATGGCTTGTAAAAAAGCCCTCACCGAAACCGAAGGTGATATGGACGCTGCCGTTAAACTTCTTCGCGAAAAAGGAATCGTCAAGTCTGCCGGTCGCTCTGATCGTGAGACTTCAGAAGGTCTCATCGCTGCTCACGTATCTGACACCGCTGAGAGTGGTGTACTCGTCGAGATCAACTGTGAAACTGACTTTGTTGCTAAAAACGAAGACTTTGGAACTTTTGTGAATGACCTCACCAAAACGATTGCCCAATCCGATGCTGCTGACGCAGAAGCTGCTGCAGGAATCTCCTATGGCGACGGCACTATCCAAGATGCTCTCGGCGCGAAGTTCTCTGAGCTTGGTGAAGTGATCAAGGTGAAGCGCATTACTCGTTACAACGCGGAAGGCAACGGCGCCGTATCCAGCTACATCCACATGGGTGGCAAGGTTGGTGTTCTTCTCGAGCTCAGTGCTGAAAATGCTGAAACCAAGAACAGCGATACCTTCAAAGAGCTTGCCCGTGACATCTGCTTACACATTGCAGCACTCAATCCTGCAGGCCTCACTCGTGATGACATCGATGCAACTACCATCGAGGAAGAGAATGAAATCAACCGCAAGCAGCTTGAGGCTGAAGGCAAACCTGCTGAAATCATCGAGAAAATCCTCATCGGTAAGATCAACAAGTACTTCTCTGAGTCTTGCCTTATTGACCAAGCATTTGTCAAAGATGACAAGGTCAGCGTAAAGCAGCACATCGCCGCACAGAGCAAAGCAATTGGCGACAATGTCAGCATTGCTCGCTTCGCCCGCTTTAACGTTGGCGCTTAACGAAGTAGATTAATCCAAATTTACAAACCCACCTCGCTATGTGCAGGGTGGGTTTTTTTGTATCTGCATTATCTCTTTTTGCGCTTCCGGTAATCTGGCTTACCACTCTTCTTTGCTGATTTATGAGCAGGATTACGCCCTGATTTATCAAAGCGATCACTCGAGTGGCGCTTCGGCTTGCGTTGCTGAGGCCTACTACTTCTTGGTTGCTCAGGGGCAGCCACCTTGTAGTTAAAGCCCTCAGCAAAACGCTTAGCCAGAGTTTTGCCAATATGACGTTCAAGCTTCTTCAACCGCTCATCATCAGCCGAGCATACAAAACTGAGAGCGCAGCCTTCATTGCCAGCCCTGCCAGTGCGACCAATGCGGTGAATATAATCATCACTCTGCAGCGGAAAATCAAAATTGATAACGTGGGTCACATCAGGAATATCCAAGCCACGCGCGGCAATATCTGTCGCCACTAAAACCCGAATCTTGCTTGCCTTAAAATCACGCAAGGTGCGTGTGCGATGATTCTGTGAACGGTCACTGTGGATTGCTTCCGCAGAAATTCCTGAACCATTGAGCTCCTTCGACAAATCATCAGCAGCTTCCCGTGTTCTTACAAAAGCGATAACCGAGAAAAACTGATGATCTTCGAGCAAGTGCTTGAGCAGATCCGCCTTCAGGTGTTGCTCAACAGGGTAGAGAAACTGCTCCACCGTCTCTGCTGGATTGCTCCGACTCCCTACCTCAATGGTGACAGGGTCTTTGAGTGTCTTTCGTGCTAGACGCTCTACCTGTGGAGGTAGAGTAGCTGAAAACAATAAACTCTGGCGGCGCTTGGGTAAGTTCGCCGTAATGGCCTCGATGTCAGGCATGAAACCCATATCCAACATGCGGTCGGCCTCGTCTAAAATTAAATGGGTAAGTTTACCAAAGCGACAATGCCCTGCCTCCATCAGCGCCATTAATCGTCCGGGAGTAGCGATAACAATATCCACGTCACTTTGCAGCTTCTCTATCTGGTGCCTCTCACTCGCTCCACCGATTACCATCGCCGTGCGCAGATTTGTATACTTACCATAAGTGCGAATACTTTGATTGATCTGTGCCACCAACTCACGCGTGGGGGCGATAATCAAAACACGAGTGCCGCGAGTTGCTAGCTCATGCGTCTTCTCTGACAACTCCGAGAGCAATGGCAGGGTAAACGCTGCCGTTTTTCCAGTTCCCGTCTGCGCGAGCCCAATAAGATCTTTCCCCTCCAGGATAGGCGGAATCGTTTTCGCCTGAATGGGCGTGGCCTCGCTATAGCCCGCATCATCAACCGCATCTAAAATACGTTTACGGAGATCCAATGCATGAAATAACATACCCGCTCTCTAAGGTTGAATCTACAAACTTCAAGAACTATTTCGCTAGCTTGGCTGAGGAATATCGCGAAAAGGCCTATTGTTCATGACCCATACTCACGCCCTGCAGCCCTTAATAATACGGCCTCAACATCAGGTAACAAACCGGTCCAGTAGCAGCTACATACAGCCACAGTGGAAATACCCAGCGCGCCATTTTTCGGTGTCGTGCGAAATGATTGGTATAGCCAAGGGATAGCGTAATGAGAATGAAGGGCAAACTTAGTGCTGCGAGCAGTATATGGCTTCCCAAAACAATCAAATAAACCGTGCGCTCTAAGCCCTCACCACCGTGTCTTACCTCCTGTTGCGTTCCATGATAGGTAACGTAACTGAGTAAAAATAATACGGAAAAACATACCGCGAATCCAATCGCCCGCTTGTGCAGTGTTATATTTTTGTTTTTTACTGCAATAACCGCAACCAAAAGGCTGATAGCTACTAGGGTGTTGAGAATAGCATGCAAGGGTGGCAGCAAGGGTAGCTCCATGCCAATATCGAGCTTGTATCTGCCCATTACCACAACGAGCGCAAACACGGCACCACTGAGAACCCACGAAATAATGACAAGCTTCTTCAGCAAGGCAGCATTCGGCTCTCGCTTGAGGTGATTATTTAAATCGTGGCTATCCCTCATCCTGCTACTTTTTCTGAAGCAAAGACTGCACCGTGGAGTGCAATTTGCTCTCTTCATTTCTCAGAAACGCCTCACCTTTTTTGCGGGCGTTATATAGATCATGCCTTGTGATCATGGAGAGATTTCTATCATAAACTGCGATCGACATATCGTGCTCAAAAGCTCCCAGCCTTGCAGCAGCATCTGGATCATCCCTTTTGACAATTGGCTGATACTTCATCTCGCTGACCATGTAATCGGTCAGCGCAGCTGCATCACCAGTCAAAAACCACCAGTTTGCATCATCAGCACCCAAGGCCTCCGCATATGATTTCATTTGGTCTACACTATCAGTCGCAGGATCTACCGTGATACATACAATGACAAAATCGGGATTGTTCTTGTACTTCTCGTAAAGCGCCTTCAAGCCCTGTGAATTACGTTTGGCACACATAGGACATGTGGCATAAAACTGAGCAAATGCCCAAACCTTACCTTTCAGCTCGGAAATCTTAACATCACGACCATCTTGATGCTTGAGACTCAGGTCATTTCGCAAAGTCAACAACGGCCCTGACACCTCATTTACAGAGTATTGAGACTCCGGTGGCGGAGGTGGTTTCAGTTGCGTTCCTTGAATCAGCAATGTGGTTAAAATGATCAGCACGGAAATAGCTGCCGCGCTAACATAGATCGTCGTTATTTTTTGTTTGTCAGTCATTCTCTGCTTCCTGTTTTGGTTTCACTCAGAACAAAATCAATATTGGTGTAGAGCGTATTCTTAAGCTCCTCAACGGCATGGAGAGCCGATTTAAATTTCTCAACGCTTTCAAGCTCAGGCTTCTCTTTTAATAATTTATGTGCGGCCTGCTCAAACTTAGCCGCCTCACGAAAATCATAACGCTGACGAATGTGCATTTCACGATCAATGAGAGCAAGTTGGGACGGGAATTTCCACTTGCCCGCTTGATCCTCCTCATGCCGCTCAGATACAATGCCAAGTCTCAGCTGATCTTTGATGTAGCCTCTCTGTTTCTTGGTGCCTCCCGTAGTCAAAAACCACCACCTGCTGTCATTGATGCCCAACTGATCCATTGCGTGCTTGAGATCATCAGGATTCACCCCCTGATCCACACCATTGATGGAGATAGCGACAAACCTTAAATTATCGTTACCCTCATAGTGCTTGGCGATTTCTTTCATCATCGCGATAGCGTGCTTATTTTCCTCGAGCTGGTTGACACATACAGGAATCGCAAACCAGACCTTTCCCTCGAGATCATAGGTAGCTACCAACTTGCCTTCTTGATTTTTAGCTGCAAAATTACGACTTATTTTGGTCGTAATCGGGGGGCGCCCCTCATTGGCCTCTGTCTTCTGCTTAGATTTGGCAAAATAAGCCGTTAACACTACCACGGCACCGATTATCATGATGCCTACTAGTTTAAATGCCGTGCGGCGTAGCTCCGCCGGGTTTCTCTCAGCTGGTTCCATATCCATGATGAAATTTGAGCCTGTTTTGCTGGCTCGCGGGCACACTAGCCTTGCTTCCAGCCGATAGCAAGTAATCCGAGTGCCAGCGGAAGATAAAGCAGCGTATAAAGGAATAATTTCTGTGCAGCTTTGCGATTTCCTAGCGCAGAAAATTTGCCACAGAGCCACAACATGATGATGCCCACCACAGAACCACCGATCAACCAGCTCATATCGGCATAGCCCAGCCACCAGCCCAGAGGAGCAAGTAAGATGAGCAATACCGTGAATGCTGCCGCTATGCTTGCTGCTTTTTTCCCGGAAATATCGCCATTAGTCCACATGACATAGCCAGCCTCTTCGTATTGCTCACGAACTAGCCAACTAATGGCGACGAAATGAGGCATCTGCCAGAGGAATAAAAGAGCGAATAAATACCAACTTTGCCCGTCCGCCCAGCTTCCTCCTGCATCACCTGCCTGAGCCACTGCCGCCCAACCAATCATGGGCGGAATGGCTCCAGGAATTCCGCCCAATAGCGTATTGGTGGAGCTGCGCCGCTTCAGTGGTGTATATAGAAAAACATAAACACCTAGTGCGATCGCCGCCAGATAGGCTGAGGCTGGATTTACTTTCAAAGCAAGATGAATAATGCCGAATGCAGAGAGAGCCCACCCAATACCAAAGGCATTCACAGGCATCATTCGCCTTGCTGGCAATGGCCGATCAGCAGTGCGCTTCATCCTTGCATCCTCTTCGATCTCCATCAGCTGATTGAATGCTGCAGATCCAAATGCAGTGCAAGCCGTGCCAATCAGTGCATGAAATAATAACCAACCATCGTAGAGCCATACCCCATGGAAATACTTCGCACTCAGCAAATAGCCAAACAAAGTAGTAACAACAACAAAGGTGTTTAAATTCACCTTGGTCAGGGTGACCAAGTCATCTTTGAGCGTTGGCGGTTTATCGTCTTTTTTCTTTCGTGCCATGAAAATATGCGTGGTAACTGACGCTTTGAAATTGCGTATGCTCTTTACTGCTCTGGATGAGCCATTTTGTCCACTGCTTCTTCACTTCCATACACCATCAGTGTGTCACCAGACTTTAGAACCTCCTCCTTGCTCGGGGTACCCACAAAAGAGCCGTCAACCTTGGTAACTCCTAATATGACGATGCCGTGATCGTTTGGGCGAGATTCATAAAGCGGTTTGCCCTCAAACTGATGGCCCGTTGCAATTTTAAAATCGGAAACACAGTAACCGTGCTCCACATTGAGCAACAATTCATAATCAAGTGCTCTGACCACACCAGCCCTCTCCAATGAATACCTCATCAAAGCATCCATCGGTCTGCGTATAAATCCGGTGCTCGCCAAAATATAGAGCACAAGAATACTTAGCAGAACTATACCCAGAATCGCAAAAAGAGCAGAAGCGCCCTCATCCCCTTTATTGACGAAAGTCACAATCAAGGTGGCTAGTGCCGATGTTAAGCCGATGTTTCCAGCAACTATCAAATGAAGAATAATCCGCCGCCGCACCCTATGCCCCACGACCATCTCAGCCTCAGCAGTCGTGAATCCTACTCCAAAAAAAGCAGAAGCAGCCTGAAATCTGGCCGCAGATAACGACATTCCTGTCAACACCAGTGCATTGGTTCCGACACGGACGATGAGCAGCGATACAAACACGATCGTCAAAAGAGCTAATAAAGATCCCATAGATCTATCAATATATCTGATTCAAAAAATCGGAAGCCAAAAAGCCCACCCCGTATGCTCTATCTTCTAGTAAGCAGTAACTTACATCTAATCAAACCGTAATTGTTTTTCGCCTTTTCCCTTGCCCCCAATTACAACTAATGGCAACATGTTATATTATCAACATCCGTACATTCATTTAGTTATCGAATACCTACCCCACTGCGATATCTGCTGTCTGTTATCCGTTCAAAACCAGCAACTCAACGACTTTCCCCGGAGTCCTTGCACCACCCAAATAAACAAACCAAACAATTACCATGGAAGTATCCGACCCCATCACATCTGTTCTAGCTAACAAAAGTTCAAAGATCTGCACAATCACACCAGAGGCCACCGTCTTTAATGCCATCGAGAAAATGTCCGAGTGCAATGTAGGTGCCCTACCCGTGATCGATAACGGCGAACTCATCGGAATCATCTCCGAGCGCGACTACACCCGCAATGTCATCCTCAAAGGCAAATCATCGCACGACATCGATGTTCAATCCATCATGACAAGCACCCTCGTCACCATCAGCGAGACCGACTCAGTGGCACACAGCCTCCAAACGATGACCCAAAAACGTGTCCGACACCTTCCCGTTCTCGATAATGGCGAGCTCGTAGGTATCGTCACCATCGGCGATCTCGTCAAATGGACCATCTCAGCACAAGACGCACTCATCGTGCAGCTTGAAGGCTACATTCAAGGAGCTTATCCAGGATAGTTAGTGGTTAAAGAGCAGCGCCCTAAGTTGGCACAAAACAATTCATAGTAATGCCAACTATGAATTATTGTTGTTTATATCTCAGATTGGCAGTTCGACTCCCTGAGCTTAAATAACCGCCCCAATTTCCGCCCTTGAATTATTCAGATTCGATCCTATCCTGCGCGCTCCATGAGCGACCAGCCAGCCACGCCCGAATCCACTCCCCACTCTACTCCCCAGTCCACCGAAGCAGAACTTATCGCCGTCAGGCGTGAAAAGCTGGGTAAAATCCGTGATTTAGGAATAGATCCCTACGGAGCAAAGTTTGATACCACCACCACTCCGGGCAAGCTCAAGGCTAACTTTGCTGACGACCAAGCCGTAACCATTGCTGGCCGCCTTCTTGCCATACGCGACATGGGCAAATCCGTTTTTGCCACCATTGGGGACGTTGAGGGCCGCATTCAGATTTACCTCAACAAAAAAGGAGTCAGCGAGACCGACTGGGAACTCTACCAACTTCTCGATCTTGGTGATTGGATTGGCGTCGAGGGAGACAGTTTCACCACAGGCAAAGGCGAACCATCTGTGAAGGTAAACAAGCTAACCGTCCTAAGCAAGTCCTTGCGACCTATGCCTGATAAGTGGCACGGTGTCGCTGACCGGGAGACCAAATACCGCAAGCGCCACCTTGACTTGATGAGTAACGAGCACTCCGCCGAAGTTTTCATCACCCGCTCCAGGATGATCGCTGAAATTCGCAGCTTCCTCCACGAACGCGATTATCTCGAAGTAGAGACTCCCATGCTCCAGAGTGTCGCCGGTGGCGCCGCCGCCCGCCCGTTCGAGACCTATCACAATGCTCTCGGCATGGACCTTACTCTGCGAATCGCCCCAGAGCTATTCCTCAAGCGCCTACTTGTCGGCGGCTTCACCAAGGTCTTCGAACTCAATCGCAACTTCCGCAACGAAGGTATCTCCCGTCGTCACAACCCTGAGTTCACCATGCTTGAGGCCTACGCTGCGTATGGTGATTTTGAAACTATGGCTGACATGGTCGAGGAAATGACCTGCCACCTTGCTGAGAAATTCTGTGGTGGACTTGAAATTGAGCACAAAGACGAGGAGGGCAATATCGTTCGCACCATCAACCTGCAACGCCCATGGAAAAGAGCCAACTACCACGACCTCATCAAAGAAGTTGCTGGTGATGACTTTTTCGACATCAGCCCAGAAGCTCGCCGTGCCAAATGCGATCAGCTCGGTGTTCAGATTTCAGAGAAGATGGAAGACTATGAAGTCGTTCAACAGGTCTTTGAGAAAAAAGTCGAAGAGCACACTTTCGACCCCTGCTTTGTCACCCGCGTCGCTTCTGAGCTTATCCCCCTGGCAAAAGTCACCCCCGGTGGAAAAACAGTAGAGGTTTACGAGCTCATTATTAATGGTCAAGAAATCTCACCTGGCTACTCTGAGCTCAATGATCCCGACCTCCAACGTGAACGCCTCGAACACCAAGCAGGAGGTGAAGAGGAGCAGGAAATCGATCACGACTTTGTCGAAACATTGGAAAACGGCATGCCCCCAGCAGGAGGCATAGGTATCGGTATCGACCGCTTAATCATGATGCTCACAGGCGCATCCACCATTCGTGATGTCGTCCTTTTCCCGCTGCTTAAGAAAAAAGACTGAGCGACCAATCACCCCCACCACCACGAAATTTCCCCTTGCACCTGCGCAATCTGGCGTTAAGTAAAATGTGTGCAGGATGTTACCATCCTCATACACTATTTTAAAATTCTAATCCACTATTCAACATGTCCGTACTTGTAGGAAAATCAGCACCGTCCTTCAGCTCTAAAGCTGTTCAAGGAGAAAACATCATCGAAAATTTCAGCCTCGATCAATACATCGGCGACAAATACGTTGTTCTCTTCTTCTACCCCAAGGACTTCACATTCGTCTGCCCGACAGAACTTCACCGCTTCCAAGAAGAGATAGAAGAATTCGAAAAACGTAGTGTTCAAATTGTCGGTTGTTCAACAGATACCGAATTTTCCCATTGGGCGTGGCTTCAAACCCCTAGAAACAAGGGCGGTATTCATGGAGTGAACTACCCCATCATTGCCGACACCAATAAAACTATTTCCAACGACTACGATGTACTCGCTGGAGAATATGTACATGACGACGAAGGCAACCTCTCCGTCGAAGGCGAAATGGTAGCCTACCGTGGTCTTTTCCTCATCGACAAAGAAGGAGTCGTCCAACACCAAATTGTCAACAACATGCCGCTCGGTCGCTCCATCAAGGAATGCATACGAGTCATCGATGCACTACAACACTTCGAAGCACACGGCGAAGTTTGTCCTATGGATTGGCAAAAAGGCGATGACGCCATGACAGCAACCCACGAAGGTGTCTCTGGATACCTATCCAAGTAAGCAACAACGTATTACTTTTTTTATTCAGCCCGCCCACTCAATCGAGTTGGCGGGCTTTTTTTGTTACTTTGAACGATGGGGTTAAAATCAGCAGCTATTGCGGGCAAGAGGTTTTTGCGGCTTACGAGCAACACCGCACTTGCAGAAAGTGCTGAGAGGATGTAACCGATGGGCATGAAAATCCTCAGCCACAAGGATGCCTCCTACTCTCGTTTCGTCAAAAAACTCGATCGCCGTTCAACACCGGGTAGTTCGGGTCAGAAAATTGAAGGCATTGTTGCCTCGATTATTACCAATGTTCAAAAGCGTGGTAACGCTGCTGTCATAGAATACACCCAGAAATTTGACGACGTAAAGCTGAACGCAAAATCAATGTTCGTCACTCAGGCTGAAATCGACGAAGCCTACAAGCTGGTTGACGAAGACATCAAAAAAGCCGTCGCTATCAGCAAACGAAACGTTCATGCCTTTGCCAAACGTAGCATGCGCAAAGACTGGAAGGCCAAGAACACCGAAGGTGTTGAGGTCGGTGAGCGATTCACTCCCTATGACCGCGTCGGTGTGTATGTTCCTGGGGGTAAGGCGCCACTGGTATCTACAGCTCTGATGACCGCCGCCTTTGGCCAAGCCGCTGGAGTGCCCGAAATTCTGGCAGCTACACCGGCAGGGCCCGACGGCAAACTCAACCCAGCCCTGCTCTACGCCCTGGTGGAAAGTGGTGCTACGGAAATCATTAAAGTCGGGGGAGCTCAGGCCATTGCCGCCATGGCCCTCGGAACAAGAACCATCAAGCCCGTGGAAAAAATCTTCGGTCCGGGTAACGTCTTTGTTGTTGAAGCAAAGCGCCAGCTCGTTGGGGCTGTCAGCATCGACCTCCTGCCTGGGCCCAGTGAGGTTCTTATCGTCGCCGACAAATCCGCGAACGCGAAATTTATTGCTGCAGACATGCTTGCGCAGGCAGAGCACGGCGGAGATAGCGTGGTTGGATTCGCCACCAACTCCAAGCAGCTACTATCACAAGTAGAAAAGGAAATTGAAAAACAGGCAACTACTCTCTCACGCGAGAAATATCTACGTGACGTCCTTAAAAAAGGCACCTTCTGCCTGCTCACTAAGAACCTCCAAGAGGCAGTGGACATATGCAATGCCTTCGCGCCTGAACACCTGTCGCTCGTTGTCGAAAACGAAGATGCCTGGCTAGATAAAATCCGAACCGCAGGGGCCATCTATGTTGGTGCCTTGGCAGCTGTCGCGGTAGGTGACTTTCTCGCTGGTCCGAGCCACACCCTGCCCACAGGCGGTTCTGGTAAGTCCTTTTCTGGCCTGCGAGCTGACCAATTCCAACGCCGTGCCAGTATTGTCCGTATGGACAAAAAAGCCGTGCAAAAGTCTCTTTCCACGGTGGAAACTTTCGCCCGTGTCGAGGGGCTTGATGCCCACGGCCGCTCCGTGAGTATTCGCGTGGAATAGTGATTCTGCCCCTCGATTTTAGGGATACGTGTTTTTTGGGAAAAAAATGTAAAATTATTAGCAGAATAGAGGTATGCTTACGCAGCACATATTCTTTGCGCTCATGAAGATCTAGCACGTAAATCTTCACCTGCGAATTACCTACAGATCCGCCATGAATCCTGTATCCCATGTTTATCTCACAGGTCTTTTGTCCTTAAGTATTTTCACACTCCTGGGACTGAGTCCGTCTGGTGCTGAGGAGAAGCTATCCTTCAACAAGCACATTCGCCCTATCTTCATTAATAAGTGCACGAAGTGCCATGGTGGCGTCAAGGCAGATGGAGACCTCTCCTTGATCTACCGTGCTGAGGCTCTTGGTAAAGGCAGATCTGGAAATACTCTCATCGTCCCTGGTAAACCTGAAGAGTCTGAGCTTTTCCAACGCATCATCACCGATGACATCGATGATAAAATGCCATTGCAAACAGGGCCCCACGCTGAGGAACCGCTGAATTCAGAACAAATTGCCACAATCAAAAAGTGGATCGAGCAAGGAGCTGAGTGGGAAGAACACTGGGCATATCTGGCACCAACCATCTCCCCTCCTCAGCAGCTCAAAAACCAAACTTGGCAGCGCACCGGCATAGACCCCTACGCGCTAGCAGTCATAGAGAAAAACAATCTCACCCCCACCGCAGAAGCACCCAAGTCACAATGGCTCCGCCGTGCCTCACTAGACATCACGGGACTGCCCCCTACCCTAGCAGAGCTAGAGGCATTCGAAAAAGACAGCTCACCTCAAGCTTACGAGAAAGTGGTGGATCGCTTACTAGCATCGCCTCGCTACGGTGAGCGCTGGGCCGCAATGTGGATGGACCTCGCCCGCTACGCAGACTCTCAGGGCTACGAAAAAGACAAAGGCCGCACCATTTGGCCCTACCGTGATTACCTTATTGATGCCTTCAACAAAGACAAACCCTACGACATCTTTCTTCAGGAACAAATCGCAGGTGACCTCTTCCCAGACGCTTCCGCAGAGCACCTCATCGCCTCCGCATTCCACAGAAACTCACAGACTAATACTGAGGGAGGAACCAATGACGAAGAATTTCGAGTGGTTTCAGTCATCGACCGCATCAGCACCACCTGGACCGTCACACAGGGTTTCACCTTCAGCTGTGTTCAGTGTCACGATCACCCCTATGAGCCTATCCCACATGAGAATTTCTACCAATTCATGGCCTTTTTTAATTCCACAGAAGATCATGATCTCGATAGCGATGAACCCCACTTCATCCATGCTGACCAGCCCGCACAGCGCGAGCCAGCTGCCGCACTCTACCACCAGATCAAGCAGCTAAAGCTTACCCTCAACCAACCAGGCAAAGACCTCATGCGGAAGCTCCCTGCCACCGACTGGAAACTCCCCGCATACAGCACCATGAGATCCAGCCATGGAAAACTAGAAAACAAAAAAAACATCCTCACCCACAGCGGACAAACAGCCATTCACACCAGCCACTTCCTGAACACCAAAGCAGAAAATTTCACCGCTATCCGCGTCACCATTCACCCCGACAATGATGACCCAAAGAAATTTCCCTTCAAAGGTTCAGTGCTCTCCCAACTCATTGCCCAAAAAATCACCCCAGACGGAAAAGCGCATGACATCCCACTCAGCTACGTCTTTGCGAATGACCCAATAGGCTTCTACGACCCACAACACACCCTCAGACCTAACAATCAAGGCATAGGAGGCTACCCTAAGCTTCATAAGAAACGGGAAGCCATCATCATCACTAAGGCTCCTGTCACCTTTAAGCCCGGAGAGCACCTACGCCTCACCCTCCACCAGAAGGCCTCCGTTACCGGAAATCAACCAGCCCACCTACGCCACTATCAGCTCCATTTTAGCAACAGCCCAGCATGGCACCAGCTCCTGAACGCACCCGCACACAAACAAAATCTAGCCGCCTATAATCAGGCTCAGAAGAATTACACTGCCATCAAAGGAACCAAGATCCCCATCATGCAGCAGCTCAAACCAGAAGCCGCACGCACCACCCGCATGTTCCTCCGTGGAGACTGGCAGAGCAAGGGCGAAGTCATGAAACCAGCAGTGCCAACCGTGTTCAACCCCGCCAACCTCAGCGGCAACAACCGCCTAGAAATGGCGAACTGGATCTCCAGCCCCACCAACCCCCTCACCTCACGCGTCTTTACTAACAGGATCTTCTCAGAGCTCTTCGGCAGAGGCATCGTGGAGACACTTGGAGACTTCGGCAGCACAGGACTAGCCCCCACGAATCAACCGCTGCTAGACTACCTAGCCGTCACCTTCCAGACCCAGCACAAGTGGTCGCTAAAGGCACTGCTCAAAGAACTCACCCTAAGCGCCACCTACCGCCAAGACCACAGCACCACAGCAGAACGAGTAGCAACAGACCCTAGAAACTACCTCCTAGCACGCGGGCCACGCACCCGTCTCAGCGCAGAAATGATACGTGACAATGCCCTCTCCGTAGCCGGCCTACTCAGCTCCAAGATGCACGGACCATCCGTCATGCCACCCCAGCCAGACGGCATCTGGGCCGGTGGATACGGTGGAGGAAAATGGGTCACGGCCAAAGGCGAAGACCGCTACCGCAGAGGCCTATACACCTATTGGAGACGCACCGTTCCCTACCCCTCCTCCATCACCTTTGACGCCTCCTCACGTGAAGTCTGCCTGCCCCAGCGCATTGCTACCAACACCCCCCTGCACGCGCTCACCACCCTCAATGACCCCGTTTACTATGAGGCCTCACAAGCCCTAGCCAAGCGCATGAAAACTCATGATTCAGATCTTAAAAAGCAACTCACCCACGGCTATCAATTAACTACCCAGCAATCACCTACACCACTCGCCATGGAGCAGCTCACCGCACTCCATCAGAAGCTCCTCAGCCAGAGTAATGACAAAGACACCACCATGGCACTCATTGCCAATGCCATGCTCAATCTGGACGCCGCACTCACGAAGTAACATCTACCCTGTCTCCACACCATGAATTTACAAAATCAGCTCCTGCATGACAAACTCTTGCACCAGACCAGGCGACAATTCATCACGAAGTGCTCTACCGGCCTAGGCGCAGCATTTATGTCATCAGTATTGGGCAAGAATGCCTTAGCTTCTGCTGGCAGCCATGATGACCCGATGAGTGAGGCCATGCAGGGAGTCACCCACTTCGCCCCAAAGGCAAAGCGAGTTATCTTCCTCCACATGGCAGGCGCCCCCTCTAATCTAGACCTATTCGACTATAAGCCAGAGCTTACTAAGCTCGACGGCAAGCCCACCCCCAGAGAAATACTAGAAGGCGCAAACTTCCCCTTCCTCCAGGGTATCCCAGACCTCATGGGATCACGTTTCCCATTCCACCAGGCAGGAGACAGCGGACAATGGATGACAAACGTCATGCCACACTTTGAAAAAGTCGTCGATGAAGTCTGCTTCATCCGCTCCATGCACTCTAATCAATTCAACCACGCCCCCGCCCAGCTTCTCCTCCACACGGGCAATGCCAACCTAGGAAACCCATCCATAGGCTCATGGGTCACCTACGGGCTAGGTACAGAAAACGAGAACCTCCCGGGCTTCATCGCACTCCTCTCTGGCGGCAAAGGACCCTCTGCAGGTAAGTCCGCCTGGGGATCTGGCTTCATTCCCTCCGTTTACCAAGGCGTCCAGTGCCGCTCCAAGGGTGATCCCGTCCTCTTCCTCTCAAACCCTAATAAAGTCTCCACAGACATGCGCCGCTCTACCATAGACGCCATCACCAAGATCAATGAGCAAGCACACCAGCAGCATCATGATCCAGAGACACTCACCCGCATTTCTCAGTATGAAATGGCATTCAAAATGCAGATCCATGCCAACGCAGCATTCGACATCAAGACTGAACCCGAACACATCAAAGAACTCTACGGAGCTGAACCTGGCAAGGAATCCTTCGCCAACAACTGCCTGCTCGCACGCCGCCTGGCAGAGCGCGGAGTCCGCTACATCCAGCTATTCGACTGGGGATGGGACACTCATGGAGGCAAGAACAACGACATCGATAAAAAATTCGTCAAAAAATGTAAAGAAATCGACAAGCCCATCTACGCCCTGCTCACGGACCTCAAGCAGCGCGGCCTCCTGGAAGACACACTCGTCGTCTGGGGATCAGAATTCGGCAGAACCCCCATGAGGGAAAACCGCAGCGGCAAAGTCAAAAAAGAAGTAGGCAGAGATCATAACCCTGCAGGCTACACTATCTGGCTAGCCGGCGCAGGCGTCAAACGCGGGCACAGCTACGGAGCCACAGACCCCATCGGATACCGTGCCACAGAGAACCCAGTCTCAACACAGGACCTTCAGTCCACCATCCTCCATCTCATGGGCATGAAACACAACAAGCTTACCTTTCCCTTCCAGGGGCTCGACCAGACACTTCCCGGTGTCACCATACCAGCCCGCGTCGTTAAGGATATCCTAGCTTGATCTCGGGAGCAAGGGGGCTGATTACCTGAAGGATATCTTAACTCCTCTTGGTTTCCATGCCTTGGCAACCTGCTCTTCCAACTGTTCGTAACTGCGCCCATTGAGTAGGGCATCTACCGCCTCTTGCCCGCGCTTCCCCTTCTTCAGAGCCATGAGGAATGCCACTGCGTTGGTTCTGTCGTCCTCCATGTGGAATATGTAATAGGTCATCAACAGACCCAGGCCATAATTGAAATTTGCGTCTTGGGTAAAACTTTCATAAGATTGAAGCATATATTTCTCTAGATCAGGTGCTTCAAACTTTTCCCCCAAGGCGCGCCCACCACGCCCTTTCTCTCCATAGGCTGTTACATAATCTCTGATCTCATCTAAGATACTTCCCGCCATGAATTTACCCGATCGGTATGGGGTTACCGCGACATATTCAGCCAGGCCTTCGGAAAACCACCCCCTTGATCCGGGTGAGGATATATATTCTATATCAGTAAGCTGGTGGGCAATCTCATGTGTAAGCGTCTTGTTCGACTTATCGTAGTCATAGCGGTAACCGGCTTTACCCTTGATTACACCCAAGCTTGTTAGGGGAACCATTACCACTCCATTGCCACCACGCGATACAAACACCCCGGCAGATCCCGGCATGCCACCGTTTTTCATATACGTTTCCTTATCTTCAAACAGTAAAATCTTGTGCCTAAACTCTCCTCCTGGCACGTGTGCTTTCATGGTAGAAATGGGCAATAAACGGCAATATTCTCTGGTGGCTTCAAACATCACAGCGAATTTTTTAACCACATTTTTTGACAATTTTACATCACAGACGAATTCGTAGTTTGGACTATGGTAGACAAACTCGCGCTTGTTTTCATCCTCACTCATCACAGCGATATCAATACCGATGTCAGTGGAGACTAACCTCGGCCATTTGGCATCATAATTTTCTTTGAGATCATATTGAGTCATCAAACGAGATGTATGGTTGTTTACCCCAGTCTGCGAATGCTCATGACGATGTGCCCTCTGTTGGGCAGCCAATGCATTCTTATCCCTCATCCATTGCATCACATATTCACGATCAGCTTTTGATAAAATCTCCATTTTCACCTCTGCAGTCTTACCTGTTTTTTGGAGTTTGATCATCACACGATCCCCGTCGAGGCTTACAATTTCAGCTTGGATTTTACGCCCCTGTATATCTGTAAAAACCCGCCCATCAACACCACTAGCCAGCAAGGCTCCCATGACAGCTATCGTGCATAGTATTTTTATAGAACCTACCATATATCGACATTTAATACTCACGATGACTAGCTCACAATCTCTAAAACACAGATTCACACGCCTTTGGCAGCATGCCAATGATGCCTCCATCCAGTAAAAGGCTTAAAGTATACCAAGACTCATCAAGCAGGCTCACGTTACTGAGCACATCCATGCTTAAGCTTATATACTCATTTGGCCGGGTAACTCGACTTGATGCAAATTTAATAACTTTAAGAAAAAATTGCACGTTTTCTGCTACTGATACATCATCCCTCGTATCAGAAACCAGCCAGACAAACACCACGTGCCAGACACAAAAATCAACCAAGAGCTCCAGCAATCAGCCAGACGAGAGCTCAAAGCCATTGCCGAAGGCCAACTCACAAGAAGTGAGAGCGCTGCGCTGGTAATGAACTTCATTAAGAACGAAGAAAAAAACATCCTCGAATACCACCGAAATGGCTCAGGAGGAATTGAAATTGCATCTGCACGTGCAGCCCTGATCGACGCCGTTCTGAGTGTGATGTTTCAAGCTGCCATCAGGCGTTATGATGGTGACACCCCCCAAGTCGCTCTCGTTGCCCAAGGTGGTTATGGCCGCTGTCACCTCAACCCAGGCTCCGATCTTGATCTGCTTTTTTTGTTGCCACGGGCGTCCAACAAAATAGAAAAAAGCATCTCAGCTACGATAGAAGAAATCCTTTATATTCTTTGGGATGCAGGCTTCAAGGTAGGCCATGCCTGTCGCTCAATCGCTGAATGTATTAGCGAAGCTGGCAAAGATCAAATAAGCAAAACAGCGCTCATGGATGCCCGCCTCATCGTTGGCAACCAGTCTCTTTTTGAAACCTTCACAAACCGATTCTCCAAAGAGTGTATCAGCAAAGGGCAAAAAGCCTTTTTCGATCTACGAAGGCAGGATTTAAGAAGCCGTCACAGCAAATATTCCCACACCGTTTTCCTCCAAGAGCCTCATGTCAAAGAAAGCTGTGGGGGACTACGTGACTATCAGAATGTCCTTTGGGTGGCACGTGCCAAACGCGGCTTCACCAATCTTGACGAGCTTGTGGATGCAAAAATCATCACCAAAAGCACCTGCCGACAACTCAATGAAGGATATGACTTCCTTCACCGTGTGCGCAACGAGTTGCATTATGAAAGTGGGCGCAGCACGGATATTCTCACCCTCAGGCTTCAAGGCGTGGTAGCCACCAATTTCAACTACCCACAAAAGACCATCCTGCGTCGCTGTGAAGCATTCATGCGCGACTACTATCGTCACACACGAGCCATCTACACCCACAGCACATCGCTGATGGAGTATTTCGAAATTGAAACCCAAGACCAACCAAACTCGGGCCTACTTGGCATCCTCCCATTCAACCGTTCAAAGCAAAAAACTGCAAAGTTCGACGGCTTCATCTCACGTAATGGTCGCATCTTTTTACAAAACAAAAACGTACTCGAAGAGGATCCTAATCGGGTCATGAGACTGTTCCAGCACTGCCAGCTACGCGACCTAGAGCTCAGTCCACAGGCACGAAAATACCTCCATATTGCAGAAAAAGAAATCGACCGTTCTTTCCGTTACAATGTCAAAAACCGAGAGACCTTTAGAGCCATACTCGAACGTAAAGGAGAAGTTGCTCGCATATTAAGACTCATGCACCGCACTAAGGTATTAGACAAATACCTACCCGAATTCGGAGCCATGGACTGTCTGGTTCAACACGAGTTCTTTCACCGCTACACCGCTGACGAGCACACCCTCCGCTGCATAGACATGCTCGACAGTCTCACTGACGAGCCCAACGAGCAGGACCCTGGTCGCAAACTCTACCGCCAGCTACTCCACAACATTCGTGACCCGTATGCTCTCTACCTGGCCTTAATTCTCCATGACTCAGGTAGAGCAGAAAACGTTCGTGAGCATATCGACGGTTCAACCATGCTAGCAGATAAGGTTTGTCGTCGACTTCAAATTCGTAGTGGCCGCCGGGCCATGCTCATGTTCCTAGTAGACAACCACCTCACGTTCTGGCGTTTTGCCACCAGCCGTGACCTAAGCGATCTTTCGGTCATCGAAGAATTCGCTACCATCGTCAAAGACAAACGCAACCTCGACGCACTACTGCTATTCACTTGGGCAGACTCAAATGGAACCAACGAAGAGGCATGGTCACCATGGAAGGAGACCCTCATGCTCCAGCTCTACAACGCAACACTACTCTGGCTTGAAAAAGGCAAGGAAACATTCAAATCCACGCTCATAGAAAACAAGGCTAAGCTCCTTGAACGCTGTCGAAAAATGCTGACTGCTCCCTATCATGAGCAAATGGAGCAGCACTTCGAACGCATGCCTGCACCCTACTTTAGATTTCGTGAGCCACGCAATATCTCGATTCACATCAAATCAGTGCACACCTTTCTTAAGCGAGAAAAAGTCGCAGATGAAGGTGCTTTTGAATGTGACATGAGCTGGATTGACCGAGACGACCGTTCTCTTACCGAGCTCGTTGTTACTGCATGGAACAGACCCTTGTTTCTCGAAAAAGTCTGCTGCGCACTCGCCGCACATGAAATCAACGTCATCAGTGCCGACGTCTACACCAGAGCAGACGGTGTCGTCTGTGATCTATTTCAAGTTTGCACCGTAGATCGCGAACCCGTCAGCTCTGAGCGCGACCGCAAGAGGGTTCTGGAAACATTTCGTGCTATCAATGCCGACCTTGACCCCTTCGCTGATTATGAGCCTACTAAATACCTCAAGGCAAAAACTAACCTGCTACGGACTGACGCCAATGAGGGCGGAATCCCCTTTCCTACAAGGGTTCATATTTCTAATGATATCAGCTCGAGCTGCACGGCCATTAGCATCCAGGCTCTTGACCGTATTGGCCTACTACACGATCTCTTTCTTACTACCGACAGGCTCGGCTTAGCCACCGTTCACGCCCGTATCTGCACAGAAAAAGGTGCCGCAATGGATACTATCTACGTGACTTGGCCTGATGGCACAAAGGTTCTAGAAGAGGAAAAGCATCAAGAAATAGAACATGCCTTGAGTGATATAATTCATTGATTATCAATAACTCCGAAGTTTTTATTTAGTCTAAGTGTTTGACCTAGTGTGCGCTAGGGTGTTTTATGTAAAAAATATTTTTTCAAAAAGCACACACTAATGAAAAAGAAACTTTTATCACTCACACTGACACTTGTATTCACCGCATCATCCCATGCAGTCACAGTGTTTGATATTGTTATTGATTTCGGCTCCAGCACATTCACCCCTACTCAGCAAGCTGCATTCACCAACGCAGAGGCAACCTGGGAGAGTCTTATTACCAGTTACAAAGATCCCGTTGCGTTCGGAACTACTTTAAATATCAGTGCTGATAACCCAAACATAGATGGTCCTGGTGGCACGCTTGGCTCTGCTGCTCCGTCAACTGCCTTTGCGACCACAGGAGGATCCTATTTGTATGCGAGTTCAGGCGCTATGAGTTTCGATTCTTCTGATGTTGAAACTCTGGTAACTGCCGGCACTTGGGAAACTGTCATACTACACGAAATGGCTCATGTCATTGGCATTGGAACGCTCTGGAGCTCATCCGGTGTCAGCATCCCCGGATTCCAGGAACTTTACGTTGACGGAACTGGCCAATACACCGGAGCCACTGGCTTGGCAGCCTACCAACAAGAATTTGTCGGTCAAGAATCAGCTACTTTTGTACCAGTTGAGCTCGGCGGTGGTGGAGGAACCGCAAACGGGCACTGGAACGAGGGTGACGGTGGTGGCACCACCGGAATTACCCGAGTCAGCGACGGGCTAGACATGAACTTAATGCTGATGTCCGGATGGCTTAACTCTGGAAGCTACATCAGCGATACTACCTTGGGCTCTTTTGAAGATCTTGGCTACAATACCACTCTGGTACTTGCCTCCGTCCCCGAGCCATCCAGCGCATTGCTGCTTATCGCCGGCTTCCTTGGTATCAGTCTCCACCGTCGACGAGCGTAGAGACGCCGATCAGGCTTCGGAGCATTCAACAAATCCTCCGGTAGCAACTCACTCCACCAGTCCCATCTCTTTAGCTCGCTGCATAGGGATCGCCTTTGCCTGACAGACCTGCTGCCAGCCCGGGAAATTCCACTTGTTGGGGAATCCACGGCATTGCTCGGGCTTGACAGGATTAATACGACAAGACTCGCCATCGAGCATGATGCATTCGTGATTCTCTTTTTCGATAAGCGAAAGGCCAGTTCGATTGGTTCTCAAGCGGGTATACTTCTCGATAAAGATCTGGGTCTCCATACCAAGAAAACTGGCAATTTTCTCGATTTCACCATCGTCCACCCTTACGTCACCCGGCCATTTACAACAGGCGGTGCATCGATCACATTGATACCAAACGTCGGACATAGGGAAACGAGATAATCAAGGGGTAAAAATATCAGGAGTTCGGGATGCGTAGCTTTTTCCCTAAGACAATCACACTACTGCGCAAGCCGTTCGCCCGTTGAATTGAAGACACAGAAACATCATATCGACGTGACAGAGCCGATAAAGTATCCCCTTTTTTGACTGTATGATAGCGCTTAGAAGGTGGCTGGTATGATCTTTCCTCGGCGGGATAAGGAATCGCTGGCGCGTTAACAATCTGACCGTAACTATTAATGGAGGGACCTACGGGGAGAGGATTGGAGCCACCAATAGACTGATAGTATTTGTTCACCTTAGCCAAAAACCATTCCCACTTAGCCCCAGGACGGCCGTTATCGAGCAGGTAGTGAGGGCAGTTCTTGTGCGGTTGACTGAGGCCACGCCGCTTCCAATGATAGTGAGGCACTACCTTGCGAAGCGAGATCTTGTGTTTTTGCATCAAGTAAGCCGTTAGCCTGGCAGTGCGTTCGATCGTAGCAGACCTACTGTTGCCTTTGTTTTCACACATTTCGACCCCAATTGAGTAGCGATTTCCTGGCCCCCCAAAGTCGGCATGCTCACCTTGCTCGTTCGTAGGCAAATGCTGCACGGCACGATCCTCATCAACGGTAAAATGCCAGACCAAATAACCGATGCGGTTAAATCCACGGATCTTGCGCGCACGAAGCTTTCCGTTTCTCAATGCCTCTGAATGTCGCAATGCATCGGCACCCCGAGAAAAATTCTGCGTGCTATGGATAGTAATATAGCGCGGCTGCATACTTCGATGGTATTTCCGTGCATGTCGCCCCTTGGGTATTAAGTCCTGCCTGACGTTGACCTCTCTGTAGAGGCTTGATGCGCTCTTGCTCCGGGTGGTTGAAACAGGCTGGCCTTTCAATGATGCAGAAGTCCCATACGACGCCCCTTTTCTTGACTGATCGTCATTGTATGCTGAGGAAGTATTTGTTGAGGAGCAGCAGCAAAGTATCACAGGAATGCCAGCAAGTGCTAGAGCTTGAGACACTATTGCTGACCATTTTCGCATAATGTATGTGTAGCCTACATTACTCAGCTACGAAAGTGCCCATTTCAACTATTTTGGATAGATGAATAATTTTCACTGATTGCATCATGCTACTTGCCCTTGGGCAAACCCAGCAGTATACCATCACAGCGGTGTCAACAACGACTCCAGACAAAGATTCGGAAATTCCTTCTCGGCATAAAGGAGCCGTGGGAATCAAAGAAGCCATGCGTTCCGCTTCATTCAAGAAACGGCTGAATACACTTGTACGGCCACCTGAAAAATCGCCACCGACGGAGTTTCAAAATGTAGACGAATCTGCCTATTCTTTCGTTGCCGCACTCGCATGCCACAGCCTTAAAGAAGCCAATAAAACCAGCAGAATATGGCTCACTCACCCAAATCCACGGATACGAGATCGTATGGCCGCAGAACTGGAATTATGGCAAGTCAGCATCCAAACTCTGCCTGAATTACCCGCAGACAATGAACAAGGCGTCAACACCGCCCCCGAGACTCTTGCCGCACGCTTGGCCGTCTTAAATCATCTTTGCTCCCCACCAATGGGCAAAAAACCAGAAATACTGATACTCTCACCCGATTCACTTGCAGATGCTGCACCTGCGATGTCCAGCCTTCAAGATGCTGCATTTAAACTTACCATTGGTGACCATCACGACCCTGAGGCTTTTGAGCAGGACATTATCAGTAAGGGCTATGACAAAGTCAGCCAAGTGCATGCTCACGGCCAGCTCGCTCGTCGAGGTGGCATTATCGATATTTACTCCTGGCATGCCTCGGCACCACTTAGGATAGAATTTTTTGACACTGAAATCGAATCCCTCCGCAAGTTCGACATCGATTCACAGATATCCACCCAGCGCGTTAAAGAAGCCCAGCTCAGCCTCTCTAATACAGGTCTATCATCAACCATCGCGGACTACATACAACGAGGCGACCGCGTCATCGCTGCCGGGGATCATCTACCAGACCACTACGACGCTATCATAAAAAACGATGGTGACTTAGCTGACACCCCTTTATGTGCAGGCAGCCCACTTGGCACATTTGATGCGGGTGACTTCATCCTCAATGAAACTCGCCGCCATCGCTTTTTCCAACAAATTGCAGACTGGAGAGCTGACGAGTGGAGTATCTTTATTACTTTTTCTAATGTTGGTGAAAAGGAACGCTTCACAGAGCTTGTTCATGAAGACTTTTTTAGCTCCAAAGAAATCACCGCACTCTTCGGCGAGCTTATCCAAGGGTTCACAGTGCCCAGCTCCAAGCTGGCCTTCATTTCTTCCGCTGAATTATTCGGTAGATATCAAACACCTCAGAGCCGCAGAAAAACAAACCACCTCGACCATCAGCGTAGAGCACGTGCCCAGACAGCACTTGAGGACATTCACATGGGGGATCTGGTTGTTCATGCTGAATATGGTATCGGCAAATATGCTGGCATTGAAACCAATGAAGAAGGGCTTGAGGAAATATATATCGGCTACCATGGCGGCAGCACCCTTAGTGTACCTCTCGACCAGTCTCATCTCTTATCCAAGTATGTGGGACTGGGAGGCAAGGAGCCAGAGCTCACAAAACTAGGCTCGACCTCATGGAGCAAGGCTCGTAAATCAGCAGAAAAATCGATCCTCGATTATGCTGCCAAGCTACTCCAGATACAAGCGCAGCGGCAAACCATGCATGGCTATGCACACCCTCCGGATACACGCTGGATGTGGGAGTTTGAAAACTCATTTCATCACACCCTAACTACCGGGCAAAGGGACGCTATTGAGGACGCAAAAACAGACATGGAATCAGACAAACCAATGGACAGGTTGATCTGTGGCGATGTTGGTTTTGGCAAAACAGAAGTTGCCATACGGACCGTTTTCAAGGCCGTAACAGGAGGTAAGCAAGCGGCCATTCTCGTGCCGACCACCGTGCTTGCCGAGCAGCATTGGCGCACCTTCAGAGAGCGTATGAGCGATTACCCATTGCGCATTGAACTTCTCAATCGTTTCCGCAAAGCCAGCGAAGTAAGAGATACCCTAGAAGGCTTAAAAGACGGATCAGTCGATATCGTAATTGGCACTCACCGATTAATTTCCAAGGACGTTGCTTACAAAGACCTTGGTATTGCGGTGGTCGATGAAGAGCAACGCTTTGGCGTTAAACACAAAGAGCGTTTTAAGGAAATGTTTGCCAATATTGATGTCCTCACTCTCTCGGCAACCCCCATACCGCGGACCCTCTACCTCTCACTCATGGGCGCGCGTGATATGTCCACCATTGATACTCCTCTCCCTGGTAAGGTCCCTATTAACACCTCCATTCATGGTTATGATGAGCGTATTATTCGTGACTCAATAAGAAGAGAGCTCAAACGAGGAGGACAAATATTTTTCCTGCACAATCGAGTTCAAAGCATCGACCAGATGAAATCCATGCTCAACCAGATTGTTCCTGAGGCCAGCTGTGTCGTTGGCCACGGCCAAATGGAAAAAGATGAGTTAGAAGTAGTAATGCGCACATTTGTGCAAGGAAAAGCAGACATACTACTTGCTACAACCATTATCGAGAGCGGCATTGATATACCCAATGCCAACACCATCATCATTGATCGGGCTGACCGCTTTGGCTTAGCTGATCTCTACCAGCTTCGTGGTCGCGTCGGCCGCGCTGGAGGCCAAGCGTATGCAATATTACTATTGCCTCGTGACCTCATTAATGGCGATGCACGCAAGCGTATCAATGCAATTCAGCAATACACAGCCCTCGGATCGGGCTTTAAAATCGCCATGCGAGATCTTGAAATACGGGGTGCGGGCAACTTGCTCGGAACCAAGCAATCCGGCCATATCGCCGCTGTTGGTTTCGACCTGTATTGCCAGCTGCTACGTCAGTCCATCGACCAGCTGAGCACGGGTCGATCCTCCACCCGTGTCGATGTTACTCTGCGTGCCGACTTCCTCTCCTTTAACGAGCTAGAGCCGAGTCTAGATTCTGGCGAAACTCTTGGAGCATATCTTCCAGCAAGCTACATGCCTGAGGCTAGACTACGCATATCAGCTTACAAAGAACTTGCCGAACTGGTCTCGCTAAAAGAGCTCAAGGCTCTGCGCACTCGGTGGCAAGATCGTTTCGGCAAAGCTCCAGAACCAGCAAGCAACCTTCTACTGGCAACGGAGCTCAAGCTCGTCGCTGCCACGGCAAATATTAGCAGTATCGAAATTCGAGATCAGCGGCTAATGCTCACGAGGAACGGCAACTATATTTTTTTAGCAGGCAAACGTTTTCCACGACTTGATGCCACACAACCTACGCTAAAAATAAAAGAAGCAATCAACATGCTTCGAACCATTTAGCGCACGAGTATTACCACGAGCCCAAAAAAGATCTCATAACTATAAGCTAGAACACAGATAGCCTAATATTTAGCTTTGCCGTAGATCATAATGGGTTATGAATTAGGGCACTTAGTATTCGGACATTTCATAGATACTAAAGTAACATGATCATATCGTATTGACTCATATCATTTCCATCCCATGACCACCTTCAAAACATTATTAAAATTTAGTCTAGTGCCCCTCATTGGCATAGCCCTAGCAAGCACTCACGCTAATGCCCGTGAAGTAACCGGTATCGCCGCAAAAGTGAACGGACGAGTCATTACGAAGAATGAATTGAACTACCACCTCACACCCTACCGACAGCAACTAAATGCATCGATGCCACGCAAAGGTCCTCAATACAATCAACTCATTGGCAAGGCCCGCAATGAAATTCTCGATAACCTCATTGAGCGTGAGTTGATTCTCTCCGAGTTCAGAGTTCGCACGGGAGATCGCCAATTCCCACCCTATGCAATCGACCAAGAAATCGATCGCCAGATAAGAACACTTTACAACAATAACAAATCAGAATTCAACAAAGCACTGCGTCAGGCAGGAGTTACACCTGCCCAACATCGTCGCGAAACCGAGAAAAAGCTTATCGTGCAAGCCATGCGTTCACAGCAGTTCAAAAATGCAACACCGCCCATGCCACGAGAAATCGCAGCTGAATACAACGAGCACAAATCAAAAATACGTGACATCACTGGCGACGCCCTAGAGTATCACAAGATTTACATTTCAAAAACCGACTCATCTGACCCGCTAGTTACCCCTCAAGCTCAGCTTAATCTTGCTGAAGACATTGTCGCTCGCCTCAAAAAAGGTGAAGAATTCGCAGTACTCGCCAAAGAATACTCTGTCGATTCTTATGCTGAAGATGGTGGCAAAGTAGGTAAAACCAAACGCACTGACCTCTCCCCCGCATTTGCTGCCATCCTTATGGAAACTCCCACGGGCGAAATCCTCGGACCTCTCGAAGACACCCGAGGTTACACCATCGTCAGACTCGACAAAAAACACTTCGGCCCCACCCCACCGCTTAGCAAAGTGAAAAACCGCATGGAATCTCGCGTTCGCAGTCGCAAAAACAAAGACAAAAACGACCGCTGGATAGAACGCCTCAAATCGAATGCCATGATTGAGATCAAGATTTAGCAATTCTACCCCCTTACTCCGTGGACTCCAACTCATCTTTATTCGACCTTTCAGGCCAAGTTGCTGTCGTCATAGGCGGCACGGGTAATCTCTGCGGCACCATGGGCGTCGCATTAGCACGTGCCGGTGCTGAAGTTATCCTAGTGGGTCGCAACCCAGAGAATGCGATTGATAAACTTGCTGCTATTGACGCATTTGGTGGCAAATCGTGGTTTCACAAAGCCGATGTCAGCAAACGGCAAGACATCGACGATCTCCTCACCGCGGTCCTGCTACGGTCTGGGAAAGTCGATATCCTAGTCAACGGTGCGGGTCTTGGCTCGGCAACTCCGTTCCTCGAAATTACTGAGGAAGAACTGGATGCACTTATCGATATAAACTTCAAAAGCGTTTTTCTTGCCTGCCAGATCTTCGGTCAGTTTTTTGTCGATCACCACGAGCCTTGCAGCATTATCAACATGGGATCAATGGCAGGAAACATGCCTGTCTCTGGAGTTTACGGCTATGCCGCCTCAAAGGCTGCGGTCCACAACCTTACCAAGAACCTAGCTCGCGACTGGGCAGAGCATGATATTCGCGTAAATACCCTTGTCCCCGGCTTCTTCCCCTCTGCAGAAGCTTCACAAAAAGGTGATGAAACACGAGCCCTAGATATCCTTCGTCATACACCTATGTCGCGCTTTGGCACGGCTGACGAGCTAACAGGCGCCACCCTCATGCTAGCCTCCAATCAAGCAGGCGCATTCATTACAGGTACTGAAATCACTATTGATGGTGGATTCTCAGCTATGACGATTTAGAATCTCTCATGTTTCGAATTTAAGATTTCGTTCATGATTGTCTACGTTCATATTCCTTTCTGCCACCGGATTTGCCCTTACTGCTCCTTCTATAAGCACACTCCAGGGGGGACTGATCAACAAGCCTTCATCAAGGCTATTATCAATGAAGCTCATAGGGCTTCAGATGACCACCAGCTTACCGAGATCAGCACACTTTACCTGGGTGGAGGCACTCCCTCGATGCTCTCACCAAGCCACCTCACCGAGCTCTTCACAGGCCTGCAGAAAGCTCTTCCACTGAGCGACACTCATATCACGTTTGAAGCCAACCCCGCAACCTTCGGCCTCAGTAAAGCCGAACTCTTCAAAGACCTAGGGGTCGATCGTATTTCACTGGGCATCCAGTCTTTTGAAAGTTCAGTATTGAAAACACTGGGCAGAGAGCACAACCCAGATCAAGCCGCTGAGTCTGTGCAGATCCTGCGACAAGCCGGCTTAGATGAAATCAACATCGACCTGATGTTTTCCATTCCCGGTCAAAGCGTCAATCACTGGGGAGATACATTAGATAAAGCCATTGAACTTGAGCCAGATCATATCTCAGCTTACAACCTCACATATGAAGAAGACACTCCGTTTTTTGACAAGCTTCGACACCATGAAGATCAGGACATCAATGCCGACATGTTCACACTCGCAGACCAAAAACTAGGCGATGCTGGATTCCTCCACTACGAAACCTCTAATTATGCACAACAAGGTAAGGAATCTCGTCACAACCTAGCTTACTGGCAAGGGGATGATTATCTAGGGCTTGGCCCCTCAGCAGTTTCAACCGTTTCAGGAACCCGCTGGACAAACCTACCTGATACGGCCAGGTATATGAGCGCGATAACCACAGTAGGGCACGCCAAATCAGACCATGAAATGATTGATCCCGAAGCATTTCGAATTGAGCGCATTGCATTGCTGCTGCGCACCTCTAAAGGACTGCCTAATGAATACCTCTCCGGTGCCCCAGATGGCAGTGTGAAACAATTAATATCGAGTGAGCTTGCGGAAATCAAGGACGCCCATTTGCGCTTGATCAACAATGGGCCAATGCTCGTTGATACGATAGCTGCTGAGCTACTCTGAACCGATCAGGCCTTGGTCTTTTTTTTGCCTTTTCGCTCGATCAAGGCACAGACCATGCCCATCAAGCAAACGGCAGTTAGTAGTGCGTAGAATCCCCATATTACACCAAGGCCATCTATGAATCCATATGAATGAAGCCCGGTGCTCAATGAATTTACATGCCACCACGAGAAGGCCACTATATTAGCGCCAAACACTGCAGCAACGTGAATACCCCACTCACGTAAATAACCCGCCAAACGAGCATGCAATACCACGAGGCACCAAAGCACAATCATCAGCGCCCCATTTTCTTTAGGATCCCAGCCCCAAAATCTACCCCATGAGTCGTTGGCCCATATTCCCCCCAAAACGGTGCCGATGAGGCTAAAGAAAAGAGTAAAGCATACCATACCGTAGGCGATGCGAGTCATGGCACGGCGGAAATTCTTGTCCCCCTCGTCAATACCAAGCACCCGAGCAAAAAGATAAATCACAGAAAGTCCAGCCGCTGCAAGTCCTCCCATGTATCCGATTGTGATGGTGACCACATGTGTGGAAAGCCAAAAGTTAGACTTCAGAACAGCCACTAGCGGGTCCATATGATCTTTAGCATCTCCAATCTCATAACGACGTGCCAGAAACATGCAAGCCATGCCCATAAACACGGCGAGGCCGAGAGCAACGGCTCGCTTGGTAAGATACTCAACAAGTAACAGAACCAAGACACCCGTGGCTCCAATGAAGAGAATCGTATCGTAAAGATTACCGATCGGTGAGCGCTCCATCAGAATAGATCGATGAGTAATGCCAGCAATCATGAGCCCAAGCGACAACAAGGCTAACACAGTTGCTATTGTTGTACAAATTCTCCCCCCACGACTTCGTGGAGCTAACCAACTGATCATCACAAAAATAAAGCCTACGATAAAGGCAACAAGTGCTCGGTAGAAATAGTTCCACTTACCGTAGGCAACTTCAGACCCAAGCTGGCTCACGATTTTAGGATCTATGCGATCATGTACTGATGTTTTCCACGTGTTGAGATGCTTACCAAAAGCAGTCTGGCCCTCATCTCTCAGGGCAATCGTCATATCCTCCATCATTTCCATGTCGGATACAAGGGCATCCGCATGAGCTCGCTTACCGGTCAACACAGACTCGATACGCTTACCAACAGGCAGCCACTCCTCCGAATCGTCGGCATACGGTGGCAACAGGCGTATATCTTCAGACGCACGTATCATCCTGCGTTCGAGGTCACTGAATAGGCTCATGATTCCGGCTGGCAACTTTTCGCCCTGTGGCTTCATCTCAAGCACTGCCTTACGAAGCAAAGGAAACGATCTAACCCAGTAACTCATACGGCGCATTCGCTCCTTGTCCATTGCCGGAGTGCCCTCTTGTATCTCGATATCTGCTCGAGCAAAATCCATATGATAAATCAAAGCCGTAAACATCCAAATTTTCTCACCGAGATCAACAGTATCCCGCTGTTGGCTCGTCATTTTGGCTTTCTCAGGCTGATCTTTTCTTATTTTTTGGACTCGGGCAAGTAAGATGGGAGCGATGGGTTCGAGCTCGGAGTAGCTGTAGCGATCACGCTTCCCTTTGTCTTTCACTACCTCCCTGATAGCTTCGTTTTTTGAAGCATTGTCGATCCCAGACAAACGTTGCACTTCCTCGGGAAGATCACCCGTTGCCAAGGAGCTGATGACCTCGGAATTATCAACACGAAATATAGGCAATTCACGCGCCAAATGGGGACGGAACAAACAATCCAGCATAAACTCCTCGGGGCTTATTTTTGCGACCTTACCACCAGCCTCAATTCTCATGCCACGAGCGCCGTGTAGCTTGAGCATGGTAAAACCAGACCAAGTGCTGAAAGGTTTGATTCGCCCACCATCTTGGAGGCTTACGTCACGAGCACTGTCGACAATGGCAGAATCCCAAATCTCATATCCTTCGATCGCCCGTGGCTTCTCTGAGCTTACATTGAGCCTCAGTGTATACAGCCCATAGCCACCAAGTAGCAACATCACCAAAATGAAGGCGGCCCAACGCCCTATTTTTGAGCGTCTCTTGCTCGTTATTTCTTTGCTCATGCCGTTGCTTTGTCAGGGGTTACATCCTTATTTTTCGATTTAGAAGATTTACCAACAAAACCTCCAAGCTTCATTCCAAAATGAATCGTCAGTCCTAATATCGAGATGTAGAGGCTATATTTTGGCCACTGGTCTGATGGATTTCTGACAATAGCAAATCCAGACATCGGGCGATCACCTCGGTCTTCCCATCTCGCTTGGTAGAGAGTATAACCCCCATAGCGCATAGGCTCATTCATCTTGATGCGGAAACTTTGCTCTGACCCATCTGCTATGCGCGTTATATCGCTCTGAAATGTACTGGGCTTGCGAGTTCCTGGATAATATTCGCCAATTGATTTGTCCAAGCGCACCTGAAATGGCATAGGCCAAATTTCGCGCATCAACCGAAGACTGTATATCTTGCCATTCATGGTGACTGTACAGGCATTGGGGTCTCCACCGTGAAGAACGAGAAGTTTATCTCCTCCGTCCTCATTGTCGGCAACCACATTCACATGGCATCCAGCAAGATTAAGCTCCTCTGTTGGGTTGGTTTCCAACCACTGCAAGGCCCAGCCATCCACTTGAACTACATCTTGACTGGCTCCATCTTTATCAACTTTTACGCGAGCGGAGTTGCGCATCCATCCTGACACCTTGAGCTCTAGGCCTAAATCAGGCAGCTCAAACATTCTTGATTGATCAGCAGCTAGCGATTTGAGGTGCTTGGCAGGAAGCACATACGGCCTGGTTTTCTCACCATTTACAATCTCAGCAACCTCGATGGTGTATTCAGTGTAGCTCTGAGCAAAGTCAGATGTATCATCTTGGTAAACAGCCATGATCCCCTCTTTGGAGTAGTGATGGGAAACAAACCCAGCAATCAACAGGCTCACCATACTGAAATGAGAGATAACTACCCCGATGTTCCTCCAGCCCTTGCGAATCCGAATAATACCACCTAAGAAGAGATTCACGAACAATACCGCGCTGACAAGATACGCACCAGGCAACGGCAAAGAGACAGGTTTGCCGTTAATCTTAGGCAACCAGTTCAGCTCAGGAACTACATACCATGCTTCTGCATCATAGTAGCGCTTTTGAACCTCATAAAGACCTTTAGCTGGCTGTTCTAGGGTACTGAGCCAAGTCAGTATGAGCAGGAGTAACAAACAAGTAACCGCCAGGCCGAAGCCCGAGAAAAAGCGGAACAGTCTGACTGGGATAGATGGTGATGCGATGGCCACTGGATAGGTAGTTCAATGAGTTTATTGTGCGCCGGCTTCAATACGTAAACCTTCACAAAATTTTATCAATCTTTCCTGTTCTGCTGCAACGTCGCTGGCGCTCCCCATCATTTTGACAGTGATCAACTGCTCACCAATAGCTACAATGATACCTGCCAAGCCTGCATCCTTGCGAGCCGCGCGGCCCATACCTCCAGCGAAATCTCCAGACGCACTAACTAAGACACCCATTTGACCGAGCATTGCGACCTTGGGAAGACCCTCAGCCGATTCAATAGCTGGCTTACCAAACTGACCAAGCCACCGGTTGATGTTGGGTAACAAACCTCCGCGGCTTCGACCAACGAAAACCTCCCCACTCTCTCCGAAGCGATAGTTTAACATTCTAAATTCGGTACTAGGAACTTGGCGCCATTCTGGGGGCATCACAGCAAGTAAAGAATGATTACCTTGATCAGCAACTACAAGGTCACGCCTCTCATTGACAACAATCTTTTCTGCTTTGCGGCATGAAGCGCACAACGCGACGGCAAGCATGCTTATGCAGATAAGCCGGAAGCTATGGACAAACATGATTACGCATTAACCTCGCAATTATAGCTTCGCAAGTGAAATCAATCCATAAATTGCCTGTGCATAAATTCCGACACTTATGGACTGGAAAATGATACGAAACCTGTCACACAACCGTCATGACGTCCCGCGAACGCTTCCTTGCCTCCCTCCGCAGAGAGCCTACTGACCAAACTCCCGTCTGGGTCATGCGCCAGGCAGGCCGCTACCTTCCTGAATATCGAGCCCTCAAAGAGAAATACTCGTTCACAGAAATGGTTAAGTCTCCAGAGCTTGCTACTGAGGTCACTCTTCAGCCTTTGAAACGCTTCTCCCTCGATGCTGCGATTATTTTTTCCGACATCCTTATTATCCCCGAAGCCCTTGGCCAGCCCTACCATTTCAGAGACGGTGGTGGTATCGGCATGGACTACATCATTGACTCAGTAGACAAAATCAATGCTCTAGATGCCTCTGATATCGAGGAGAAGCTTGCCTACCTTCCAGCGGCTCTTCGCATGACCCGCAATGCCATTGGCGAGGACAAGACTCTGCTCGGCTTCGGCGGTTCCCCTTGGACACTCGCTGCCTACATGACGGAGGGTGGCTCACTCAAGGATCTGGCCGCACTCAAAACCCTTTACTACTCTGAGCCTGCCACGTTCGACTTGTTGATGGAAAAAATCACATCAGCCGTCATCGACCTCTTCAAAATGGAAATCGACGCAGGAGTCGACGCGCTCCAGATTTTCGACTCCGCAGGTGCCTTCTGCCCCTCAGCCCACTACGAAGGTATGTCTTTGAAATGGATCAAGCGCATTATTGACGCCCTGCCCGCAGACTTCCCCATTATCATTTTTGCCAAAGGCATGGCCCACCAACGAGACGCCCTGGTCGATACCGGAGCCAGTGTCCTCAGCATCGACTGGACCATTGACCTGCCTAGCTACTACGACGCCCTACCGGAGAACGTCGCCGTCCAAGGCAATCTTGACCCACTCATCCTCTCTTCTACGCCAGAAATCGTGCGCCAAGAAACCACGCGCCTGCTCGAAGGAATGCGAGGGCGCCATGGACATGTCATCAATCTTGGCCATGGCATCCTGCCCTCTGCTAAGCCTGAGAACATGCAAGTTCTCTGTGAGACGATTGCTGACTTCAACTGATCGCTAAGCGAGCCAAATTGGCGTGATTTCTATTCCCATGGAGAACTAATCCCTCTATGATAGGAACAGTAAAAAATCATTGATCATGCCTGAAGCACACCAGCCTCACACCACGAACCACAATCACCGCTGCCGCATTGTCCTCACAGGAGGACCGGGAGGCGGCAAGACCACCGCAGCCGACCTTTTCCGACGGGAAATTGGCGATGGTGTTGTTATCGTACCTGAAGCCGCCACCATGATGTTTACCGGCGGCTTCCCCCGACACCAAGACACAGATTCATTACAAGCTGTTCAGCGTGCTATCTATCACGTTCAAAAAAACCTTGAGGACATACAGGCAGCACAATACCCAGAACGCATTCTGCTCTGCGATCGGGGCACCATTGATGGGGCAGCATACTGGCCCGGTAAGCCTGATGCTTTTTTTGAAGAACAAGAAAGCAGTCTCCAACAAGAGCTTTCGCGCTATGATGGCGTTATCTTTTTTGAAAGTGCCGCTGTCGGGGGCCTCGATATCGAAGGAGGAAACCCAGCACGATACGAATCCATACAACAAGCAGCAGAGCTCGACAAAGAACTATACCAGCTATGGTCCCAGCACCCAAATTTTGTGACCGTACACCACAACAAAAGCTTCTTTCAGAAAATATCCATCGGCCTCGCCATGCTCGAGGAAATGGTCACCAACCTACAAAAAAACACGGGCCTCAGCCACTAGCTGAGACCCGTTGTTTGAGAAATACAATGAAGGCTTAAGCCAAGTGATTCGGGAAGTCCTGAACCTTCTCGCAAGCAACCTGCTCCATAACCTGCTGAAGCTGACGCTTAAGCATGGTAAGTGTATGGTCGCCACCATTTTTGCCAAGAGCACCTACTCCATACATAGGAGTGCGCCCCATGAAGGTGAATGCGGCACCCGTAGCAAGGGCCGCCGCCACATCAGGACCACTACGAATACCTGAGTCCATCATAATGGTGATCTTATCCTTATAGCTAGCAACGAGGTTGGCCAAAGGAACAATCGTTGACTGACCAGAATCAAGCTGACGGCCGCCGTGATTGGATACAATGATACCATCAATACCGGCACTGATTGCCTTTTCGCAGTCCTCCGGGTTGACGATGCCCTTAATGACAATCTTACCCTGCCACTTATCACGGATAGCTTTGATGCGGTCTTCGGTAAGTCTACCCGAGAAAGTTTTGTTCATAAACATTCCGAGGTGCTTCATGTTGAGGCCTTTCGGAATATACTTTTTCATCGTCTGGAATTCTGGAGCTCCGGCGAACAACTGACTGAACGACCAAGTCGGGTGCGTGCACATTTGAAACACGTTACGCATGGTCATACGTGGCGGAATCGAGAGACCATTTTTAATTTCCTTGGGACGGTAGGCAAAGGTCGGCGTATCAGCAAGAAGCACAAGAACCTCTGTGCCAGCTGCGGCGGAGCGCTCCAGAAGCTTGTCTCGCAGGTCATCCTCGGCCGGATGATAAAGCTGAAACCATGCGTCACCCTCGGTGATTTCGGCAACCTTTTCAATACTGGCTGTTCCGACCGTACTGAGTATGAAGGGGATGTTGTGAGCTTTGGCTGCGGCGGCGAGAATTTCGCAGGACTTAGGCCACATCAACCCTTGCAGGCCAACTGGGGCGATACCAAAAGGAGCATCATATGTTTTACCAAAAAGCTCCGTCTGCTGACTAGCTCCTGCGTAATCCCGCAAGTAATATGGCTTGAGCTGAACATCACGGATGTCGCTGGTGTTGCGCTGGAGGTTGACCTCCGAGAAACAACCACCATCGAGGTAGTCGTAAGCAAAACCTGGCATGCGCTGTTTGGCGCGAGCTTTTAACGCTTCAATGGAAGGATAGTTGGAATTAAATGACATAATTTTGTTTTAGTAAAAGAATAAGCAATGTTGCGTTACGATTTGTGACAGATGTCAGCTTACTGATAAAGTGGTCCGTAATTTTCGCAAGCACGGAAATCAGCACCTTCGAGACCATCAGTGCCGTGAGCGTTCCAGGAAGAAGGGCGGAACACACGCTCCTCACTTACGTTGTGCATATACACCGGAATGCGCAACATGGAAGCCAAGGTGATTAAATCAGCACCGATAAGGCCGTAGCTCATCACACAGTGATTTGCCCCCCAGTTGTTCATCACACTGTAAGTATCACGGAAAGCACCTTTGCCTGTCAGAGTTGGGCAGAACCATGTGGTCGGCCAGCTTGGGTTAGTGCGATCATCAAGCACGTTGTGAACATCTTCAGGAAGCTCAACAGTAACACCTTCAGCGATCTGTAATGCTGGCCCAAGCCCTTTGACAAGATTGAGACGAGCGATCGTTGCTGGCATACCACCCTTGGTCTTGTAGCGTGTGCTCATACCACCACCTGGGAAGTATTCGGTAATTGAGGGGTGCCAGCTCGTGGCATCCAAGCAAGCTTGAACCTCCTCATCAGTGATTTCCCAGTGTGGCTTCATAGCAGGCTTACCGTCTTTGGTCATCTCCCCGGTGCCATCGAGAGCCGCTGGCCCTGAGTTGATGAGGTGAAGCAAGCCATTCGCCGCTGCTCCGTCAAGATCATGCCCAGAAACACGCTTCACAGCGTCTGGCGACCAGTAGGTGCGCAAGTCAGCAAAAATCTGCGCGGTGTTGGTAAGCAAGTTCCCAAAGAGCATTGTCACAGCATTGAGCGCATCGTTTTCTGTGGCAAATTGGTAAGGTGCTCGCTTGCCATTCCAGTCAAATGAGGTGGTCAGAATCGCTTCCATGAAGTCGCCATTGGGATAATGGTCCGTCCATTGGCGCTGTCCTTGGAATCCACCACAAATTGCATTTCGACCCAGTGCTTCTTCACCATAGCCGAGCTCGGCAAGTCTGTCGTTGCCAACCATCAAATCACGTGCAATGAGCGCCATTTTAATCGATGTTTCCCACTCTTGGTCAAGCTGCTCGCGTGGTCGTTGTGTCTCAGCGGAGTTGTAGTCTTTACCTTCAGGGCAGTTTTTCTTAACCCAAGCAAAAGCCTTGTCGTATTCTTCCTGATCGAAAATACCTCTCTCAAACCTGCGAGCTAACTCGGTCATATCGACAGCTTCAACACGGATACCCAGATAGTCTTGGAAAAAATCAGGGTCGACCACAGAGCCGGCGATGCCCATTGATGTGCCACCAAGCGACAAATAAGATTTGCCACGCATCAGTGCCACCGAAATACCAGCACGGCAAAAGGAGAGAATTTTGTGAGCCACATCATCAGGAATACTGGTGTCACTGGACTCCATCACATCACGGCCATAAATACCAAATGCTGGCAGCCCTTTCTGAGTGTGCCCTGCGAGTGCCGCAGCAAGGTAAACTGCACCCGGACGCTCAGTGCCGTTGAAACCCCAGACTGCCTTCGGGGTGTGAGGATCCATATCCATCGTTTCCGAGCCATAGCACCAACATGGTGTCACGGTTAGCGAAACCCCTACGTTTTCTTTTCTAAACTTATCTGCACATGCAGCCGCCTCAGCCACTCCGCCAATACAGCTGTCCGCAATCACGCATTCCACAGCCGAGCCGTCGGGATAGCATAGATTTTCAGCAATGAAGGCTGCAGTCGCCTTGGCCTGATTCATAGTTTGATCTTCCAATGACTCACGGACGCCTCCGAGTCGGCCATCAATGGTCGGGCGGATACCTATTTTAGGCATATTATCTTTGTTAAATACGGTTTTCATATCGGTGATTTCTTATCTATATTGTGGGTAATATTTGTGATCTGCTATGCAATGATCTTGAGGAACTTTAGGTAAGGCTCTTGCCAGTCGGCACTGGCCTGCGGCTTGTATGTAATTGTTTTCATTGATTTTGCAACAAGGGAGCGGCCAGCAGTGATATCTGCCAAATCTCCAGTTGCAACCATTTGAGTAATAATATTTCCACACGATGTTGCTTCGACGGGTCCTGCAACGACGGGAATCCCCAATGCATCAGCTGTTGCCTGAGCTAGCAAGGCGTTTTGAATACCTCCACCACCTGCATTGAGCTGGTTAAATGAACGACCAGTAACAGACTGCAAGGACTCAACTACTTGGCGATACTTGAGGGCAAGGCTCTCCGTTGCGACTCGAAGCAACTGCCCTTTGGTTTGTGGGACAGCTTGACTAGTCTTCTCACAAAATGCTGCAATTTTCTCAGGCATGTCACCCGGAGTTGCAAATACAGGAGCATTAGGGTCGATATACGCGGTATGCGGCTGTGCCTCTTCAGCAAGGCGAGCAAGCTCAGCATAGCTCATCTCTTCGCCACGATCAGCCCAATAACGGCGACATTCCTGAATGATCCACAGCCCTGAGACATTGTGTAGCAAACGTGTGGTTTTGTTCACACCTCCCTCATTCGACAATTTAGCCTGATATGCCTCAGGTGATGTTACTGGTTTTTCGGACTCAACACCCAAAATCGACCAAGTTCCTGAAGAAAGCCATAAGCCACCTCGCTCCATCGGCAAACCGGCAACAGCAGAGGCAGTATCGTGCCCAGCCGAGGCCACCACTTGCACTGCATGCTTCACCCCGGCCTTATCTGCAACTGCATCAGTCAACGGGCCTAAGACCGTTCCAGAGGATACAATGTTGCCAAACATCTTGCGCGGCAGTTTAAGGGCATCGATCACTTCCCACGCCCAATCGCGTCCAATCGGATCATAGAGCTGACTAGTACTGGTCACTGTGCGTTCGTTGGATTGCACGCCACAGAGCCAGTATGCGAGCAGGTCGGGAGTAAAAAGCAGACGATCCGCTAGTTGAAAACATGGGTTCTTTTTCACTACCTCGGCCAGAAGGTGCAAACTAGAGTTGTAAAATGCAGGCTGGACGCCAGTGCGCGCGAACACATCCTCCATGGACATCCGTGATTCCATCTCTTCCTGCATCCCCTCGATGCGAGGGTCCCTGTATTGCCTGTGACCCCCGAGCATGTTGCCCTGTTCATCCAATAAGGCATAATCGCACCCCCACGTATCAGCACCAATCGATACAATCGCATCTCCGTATTTTTCACCCGCCTTATGAAGGCCCTCAAGAATAGATTCAAAAAGACTGATGGTATTCCAGTAACAGCCTTCCATTATTTCGACACTATTGTTCTCAAAACGATGAACCTCCTCCAAACTTAGCGTGCCTTCTTCATAAACACCCGCCACCAGACGTCCTGATCCTGCTCCTAGGTCAATTGAGATGTATACTTGCATAATTTTGTTTTAGCTGTGTTTTTCTTGGTTTTTTTGGGTTTAAAGTCAAGCTTGTATAATTTCTGTGCCCATATTCCTCAATGATTCGAGAATATTGGGGTCTGCGTTCTTCGTAGTAACCAAACTACTGAGCTGAGCGCATTGTGCGAAAAAGAAGGCTGATCGGGCGCCGATTTTTGACTCATCTGCGAGAAGACAAACATCTTCAGCAGCAGCAATGACGTGTTCTTTGAAGGCTGCCTGCCGCGAATTACTCTCACTCACTCCCCTTTCAAGATCTAAACCACTGCCAGAAAAAAACATGCGATGTATATTATATCGATGCAGCGTGCGCTCCGCTACCAACCCGATCATAGATCGTGAGCGACGCTCTAATAAACCACCCGTGCATATTAAGTCGATGTTTTCAACATCCGCAAGGGCCCCGACCACATCGTGTGCATTGGTGATCACAGTGTGGTGAAAGCTTGGTAAATACTGCGTTATAGTGAGTGCCGTTGAGCTAGCATCAATGAAGACAGTCTCCCCTGGCTGGATCCTCTTGGCCGCGGCCTTGGCGATTGCACTTTTAGATTCGCGATTGATTAGCTGCCTCTCTGTCAGTGAAAGCTCACGAATAACACGCTTGGAGGGAATGGCACCCCCATGTGACCTCACCAACAAGCCTTGGTGCTCAAGCAACTCAAAATCCTTGCGTATGGTTTCATCAGTGACATCCAACTCAGATGCAACATCCTTGGTGCGCAGCGAGCCACGGTCCTTCAGGGCCTCTAGTATTTTGTGGTGTCTTTCTGCAGCTAACATATGTAATTATTTTAGAATGAGGGCTTAAGTCCTTGATCGTTGGTGTTTTCCTTTGTTTTGCTTTGTTTCCTTTGTTTTTTCTGTGTTTTTTATTGACCTGTCAACACTATCATGCAAAAAAGCTACCGTCAGCCACAAAAATTTATGTCGTCTCCTCAACAAAACAACGTCCCAAGAGCAGTCATCGAACACATGGTTCGGGAGCAGGTTTACCAAGAAATGGGTATCAACTTGCCTGATAAAGCTAAAGCTCCTAAAGGTTTTGTAGTCAACATAAGCGCTCGCCACTGCCACCTTACACCAGAAGCGGTGGAAGCTCTCTTTGGTCCAGGCTACGAACTTACCCCCAATAAATATCTCTACCAAGAGGGTGCATATGCCGCAAAAGAGTCGGTTACCTTGATCGGACCACGCAGCCGCGTCATCTCTAATCTTCGCATTCTCGGTCCCTGTCGTGACCTCAACCAGGTTGAATTGGCATACACTGATGCGATCTCCCTTGGCTTTGACATTCCCATACGCATGTCTGGTGATGTAGCTGGAACACCCGGCTGCATGCTCATGGGACCTAACGGATATTTCAAAATGGACGAGGGCGTTATCCGCGCCCAACCACATGTGCACATGCACCCTAACGATGCTGACTTCTATGGAGTCAAGCACCTCGACACCATGAAAATGAAAGTCCACAGCCCGTGCTCTGTAACCTTCGACAACATTGTTGTGCGTGTCGATGAGAGCTTCAACTTGGAAGCCCACATCGATACCGATGAAGGCAATGCATGCGGACTCAAACCTGACACTTTCTGCGAGCTTATCAAATAATAAGACCCGCACAATACCACTAACCCACAACCAAAAACACAACCAACAATACCATGAGCAAAGCACTCGGAATGATTGAAACCAAAGGCTATGTCGGCAGCGTAGAAGCAGCTGATGCGATGGCAAAAGCAGCCACCGTTGACATCACCAAGCAAGTACAAATCGGAGCAGGATTTCTTACTATCCTCATCCAAGGAGACGTCGGCAGCGTAAAAGCAGCAGTTGACGCAGGAGCAGATGCAGCAGGCCGTGTAGGCGAGCTCGTCAGCGCACACGTCATCGCGCGTCCAGCCCCCGAACTCCTCAAGCAATTTGATCTCTAATCTGACAATCCATTTTTCAGAACAACTACTAACAAAATATTATCATGGCTAAACAAGCACTCGGAATAATTGAAGCAAAAGGACTCACTTCACTCATTGAAGCATCAGACGCAGCCATCAAGGCAGCTGACGTTACAATGACTGGATGGGACAAGATCGGATCTGGTCTCGTCTGTGGATTCTTCACTGGTGACGTCGCCGCTGTTAAAGCTGGCGTTGATGCTGGCGCAGAAGCTGCCGCACAGGTCGGTGAAGTAAACTCTGTCCTCGTCATCCCACGCCCACACGAAGACCTCGGTCAGATGGGCCCCTGGATTAAGTAAATCCTGATTGAATACACACCACCTCTATTGAGCATGCACATCCTCATTGCCAACCTAGGTTCCACCTCATTCAAATACCGCCTCTATCAGATGGACGGTACGAATGGTGTAGTAATCGCTTCTGGCGGCTTTGAGCGTGTGACCAATCATGAGGAGGTCATCAATCAAGCCCTGGCCGATCTCATCGATCAAGGCAACTTAGAATCAATCAACGACATTGATGCCGTTGGTTTTAAAACCGTGCTCGGCAAAGATCTGAGCGGTTGTGTTGATGCTGATGATACGGTCATCGCTGCGCTCGAGGGCTTCCGTGAGGTAGCCCCGGCGCATAATCCTCCATATGCTGAGGGCATCCGCCAATTCCGCCAAATTCTGCCCAGCGCACGCCTGGTCGCCCTTTTTGAGACAGCCTTCTACCAGTGGGTGCCTCAAGCAGCCTCCCGCTACGCTGTCCCCAAAAAATGGCATGACATAGGCATTCGACGTTATGGTTTCCACGGAGCCAGCCACAAATTCGTAGCCGAACGCTCAGCAGAGCTCATGGGGCGTAATGATGTTGCTGAATCAGTCCGTGGCCTATACGTCAACGGCCCTCAAGAAATCTCAGGAGAACCACTTCGTGTGGTTTCTTTCCACCTTGGCGGCAGCAGCTCGGTAACAGGCATCCGCAACGGCGTTGCCATCGGCACTAGCATGGGATTTTCACCACAAAGTGGACTCCCCCAAAACAACCGCGTGGGCGACCTCGACTCGGGCGCCTTACCTTATGCAACTAAAGCTCTGGGCATCACCATAGAAGAAGCCGAACGCCAGCTCACTAAAGAATCAGGCCTGCAAGGCGTGTCAGGTGTGAGCAATGATCTACGTGACATATGCGAAGCTGCAGACAGCGGCAACAACGATGCTCAACTTGCGCTCGACATGCTTGTCGATTCAGCTCGGCACTGGGCTTCTAGCTTCCTCTTTGAGCTAGGTGGACTCGACACCATCGTTTTCACCGCCGGCATTGGCGAAAACAATCCATGGCTCCGCACAGCAATTTGCGCAGGCCTAGAAAATTTCGGCGTTGTTATCGACGAAGACAAAAATGCTGCGTGCATGGCAAGTGAAGCCATCATCAGCTCGGACAAATCTAAAGTCAAAATAGCGGTCATTCCAGCAAACGAAGAACTCGTTCTTGCTCGCGAAGTCTACCGCAAAATCAGCTAATCCTTTCTACAAACTAACCAACCAAACTAACAACTAAACCAAATAATACCATGGCTAAACAAGCAATAGGAATACTCGAAACCCGCGGCCTCGCAGGCCTTGTTAACGGCACTGACGCAATGCTCAAAGCAGCAAACGTCACACTTGCTGGACCAATGCGCCAAATCGGCAGCGCTATGTGCAATGTCGTCGTCGAAGGTGACGTCGCAGCAGTCAAAGCAGCTATCGACGCTGGTGCATCCGCAGCAGAGCAGATCGGTGAAGTTCTCAGCGCACACGTCATTGCACGTCCTGACGCTTCTACTGCAGGTGTGTTGCCTAAGCGCGCTGCTAAAAAGTAAACTGGCTGTTGGTCAACATCGGCCAACAAACCAGTCTCCTAGCAGACACTGGCACCACATCCTCGTTCCCATCACCTAATCCTCCATCACCTAGACTAAACCATGTTTCTCGCAGAAGTTATCGGCCAAGTCGTCGCAACCAAAAAAGACGACAGCATGAAGGGCAAAAAGCTATTTTTGCTTCGTCCCAAGCTTGTAGATGAAAGTAACCCCGCTGCTTTTCGCAACGGAGTGAACACCATCGTAGCCGTTGATAATGTGGGTGCTGGTGAAGGTGACCTGGTGATGTTTTGTCAAGGCAGCTCTGCACGCCAAGCTGCCGGCCTTAAGCCTCTGCCCATAGACGCCGCTGTCATTGCCATCATCGACAGCGTAGATGTCCTCGGAAACAAAGTATACAAGAGTAACTAACACTAACTTCAATCGACCAAGCAGTGAACACCATTGATCAAGACACCCTACGCAGCGTTGTTGAAAACGTCATTCAACAATTAGGCAATCCTGCTGCAACAGCAGCCAGCGCACCTGCCACATCGGCACCAGCACCACAAGCTTCAGCCTCATCTGCGGATGAATGCTGCAAAGCACCAGGAATCGGTGGCAAGCATGGTGTCTTCGCTCATGTCTGCCAAGCCTCTGAAGCTGCCCACAATGCTTTCCTTCAACTCAAGGACTTGGGAATTGAAGGTCGCAAGCGCGTCATTGAAATCGTCAAAGAAACCTGCATGGCTAACGCAGAGCCATGGGGTAAATTTGAGCTCGATGAAACCAAGATTGGTCGCCTCGATCATAAAATTGAAAAGCTCCAAATCGTAGGGCATGTCCCCGGTGTCGAATGGCTCACACCTAACGCAATGAGTGGAGACAACGGGATCACGCTCGAAGAATTCGCTCCCTTCGGAGTCATTGGCGCTATCCTCCCCGTAACACACTCCGTGCCGACACTCACAGGCAATGTCATCAGCATGGTAGCTGCCGGAAACGCTATTGTTTTCAACCCACACCCAGGTGGAGCAAAAAGTGCTGTTATGGCAACCCGTGCTTACAACCAAGCCATCGAAAGAGAGCTAGGTATCGATAACCTCATTTGCACGATCGAAGAGCCCACCATCGAAACCTTCGAAAAGATCTGTAAGAATGAAAACATCACTCTGATGGCTATCACCGGCGGCCCTGCAGTAGTAGACGCAGCCATGAAATCTGGCAAACGCTCAGTGTGTGCTGGTCCAGGCAATCCTGTCGTCGTGGTCGATGAATCTGCCAATCTCGACAAAGCCGCCATCAACATCATCGCTGGTGCTGCCTTTGACAACAACCTCCTCTGCATTGGTGAAAAATCTGTCTTTGTCGTTGATTCAGTCTTCGAGCCATTCATGCAAGCCATGGAGCGAGCTGGAGCAACCCGCCTCAATGCTAACCAGGTAGACAGCCTCACCAATATCGCATTCGATATCTCAACAGGTGCTGGGGGATGCGCTCAGGCAGCTCTCAATCGCGACCTCATTGGCGTCGATGCTGCAATCCTAGCAGGTCATGCCGGCATCAGCTCCCCTGCCAAGACAGACCTTGTCTTTGGTGAAACTGACGCAGACCACCCTTTCGTGCAGAAAGAGCAAATGATGCCCATGCTGCCCATCGTTCGCGTATCAGACTTTGAAACAGCCGTGGCACTCGCCAAGGATGCTGAGCATGGTTACCGCCACTCGGCAGTCATCCACTCAACTAATGTTGATCACATGACTCACATGGCTAAGGAAATGGACACCACGATCTTTGTCAAAAACGGTTCATCTGTTGCGGGTCTCGGCCTCGGCGGCGAGGGATACCTGAGTTACTCTATCGCTACCACAACGGGTGAAGGTATCACCACACCCAAGACTTTCACCCGCATCCGCCGATGCGTCATGGTTGAAAACCTTCGCATTATCTAACCCTTTAAATTATCTCAGAAGAATGCTCCACTGCCAAGTTGTTGGAAACGCAGTAGCCACGGCGAAACATCACTCGCTTGATGGTTTCAAAATGCTGCTATGCCAACAACTCGACGCTGAGCAACAACCTTCCGGAACACCCTTCATCGCTATCGATCTCTTTGGCGCAGGGATGCATCAGAAGGTTTTTGTAAGCACTGATGGCATTGGTGCTCGTGACATTGTTCACGACCAACACTCTCCTATTCGCATGTTCATTCAGGGCATCATCGACTAAATTATATGCGCATCGGACACGTCATCGGAAAAGTTACCATGAGCATCCAGGAAGAAGCCTTCCGCGGCGGACGCTGGCTGGTCATTAATCCCGTTGATACCGAGGACCTCAACAGCTGCATTGAACAACAACCAAAGCTCAGCACACAGTCATCTCTGATTGTCTACGACAACATCGGTGCGGGAGAAGGAGACATCATTGGCTTTGTTGAAGGTGCTGAAGCCACTGCCCCTTTTGATGACCCGACACCGATTGATGCCATCAGCCTAGCCATTTTTGACACCCTCAAATACGTAGCACCTGCCAACTAATTACCATTTTTAAATTATGAAGAAAGTTTACACTGCAAAAGACATCACAAACCTGATCTCCCAAGGCGCCTCTCTAGACAGTATTCCTGCAGGCTCAATTCTCACACCATCCGCCAAGGATGCTATCAAGGAGCAAAGCAGTGGCTTCGCCAAGGCCAGTAGCAGCCAAGCTTCTACAGGCTCGAGCACGGATCGCTTTCCCCCACTGCCTCCTGGTGTGCCCACTGTCCCTCCAGAGCCTATTGTACCTAGCATGGAGTATGAGTGGGTAGCAGGTGGCGACCCAACTAATCCTGAACAAATTCAGCGCTTTTTCTATTCCCCTGAAATCATGAAGCTCAAGGATGAGATGATCCGCGTCGCTCGTAAAATGTGGCAACGCAACATGGTCGATGGTAACGGCGGCAACATAACAGTGCGGGTTGGGGACAACTTAGTTCTCTGCACCCCAACGCTTCGCTCCAAAGGAGAAGTTCAAGCTGATGAGATCGCACTTATTGATCTAGACGGAAACCAAAAAGCCGGTTGGCGCAAGCGCACCTCCGAAGCCAACACCCACTTGGCTATCATGAAAGTACAGCCCAAGTGTAAGTCTGTGATCCACGGCCATCCTCCTTACTCGACAGCATTTGCAGTCGCTCGAGTTGAGCCTCCCACATGTCTCTGCTCTGAGGTAGAAGTTTTCACAGGTGCCATTCGCCTTGTTGAATACCACACACCCGGAAGTCCAGAAATTTGTGAAGCTGTTGCCAAAATAGGTAAAGATAACCCTGCCATTCTGCTCGCCAACCATGGAGTAATGGCTTGGGGAAGTGACGTAGAAGATGCTTACTGGAAAATGGAAAACATGGAGACCGCATGTCAGACTATCTGGGTTGCTAGCCAACTCAACGGAGGCAAGCTGCCGACTATCTCTGGCGAAAAGATGCAAGAAATTTTTGAGATCCGTAAGTCTATTGGCATGGAAGACCCTCGTGAGGGAATGAAAGAATGTGAACTATGCCAAAACGACAGCTTCCAGCCAGGCGCCTACTGTGAGGTAGCTCCTGCAGCTCAAGATATGGGCTCTAGTCTGGACCCACAAGCTGAAGAGCTTGTCAAAAAACTTACCGATGAAATTGTAGCAAAGATGAAATAATCATCTTGGGAGAACCTCAGTCTCACAGTCAATAATTATGAAACCAGTTTACACAGCCAAGCAGATAGAGGACATCGTTCTTTCAGGCAAGAGCCTAGATTCTCTGCCATCAGATGCCGTATTAACGCCCTCCGCAAAGGACTATCTTAAAGAACTGGAAAGCCCAGGATTTGGTGCAGGCAACAGCAAAATAGCAGCTGATCGTGCTCAAGATTTAGAGCCTCCCACCCTACCCGATTACGAGTTCAGATGGAAACCAGGAAGCGACCCTAAAACACCTGGCGAAATCCTCGACTTCTTTCATTCACCAGAGCTACATACCCTCAAAGAACGTATTTGTGATCTGGGTAAGCGCATGTGGCAACGCAATTACACCGATGGTAATGGAGGTAACATGACTATCCGTGTTGGCGACAACCTTGTGCTCTGCACCCCTACCCTCATTTGCAAAGGATTCATGAAGCCAGAGGACATGTGTCTTGTTGACCTCAACGGCACACAAATCGCAGGCAGGCGTCCGCGCACGAGTGAGTGCATGACTCACCTTGCCATCATGAAACGCCAACCTAAGTGCAAGGCCGTTTGCCACTCCCACCCCCCACACGCTACCGCATTTGCGGTCGCAGGCGTACGCCCTCCCCTCTGCATGATTCCTGAGGCAGACGTCTTCCTAGGTGAAATTGGCATGGCACCATACCGCACACCAGGTACTCCTGATGTAGCTGATATCGTCGGACAAACCGGTGTCGATCACATGTCCGTGCTTATGCTCAATCACGGTGTGATCACATGGGGAGACCACATCGAAGAAGCCTACTGGCGCATGGAAAACACCGAAGCTCTCTGTCGCACAGTTTGGGTAGCCACTCAGCTTAACAACGGCAAAATGCTTACTATGACCGACGAACAAGAGCGTGATCTCATCGAGATCCGTAAGTCGTTGGGTATGCAAGATAAGCGCGAGCACCTTCCTGACAACCAGCTTTGCAACAACGATCAATTTAGACCAGGTGTCGTCTGCAATCCCAAGTAGGCTGACTCAGATAATCAAATTAATATAACAACTAAACGATAATTAAAACATCATGAAAGCAACAATCATAGGCGGCGGTGGTCGCGTGGGCTCCAATGCAGCTATCTGCCTTCAGTGCGCAGGCATCGTCTCAGAAATCCAGATACTTGACGCAAACAAAGACCTTGCAGACGGAGAAGCCCTTGACCTCCTTCACGGCGCATCCAGCCTGCACGACCAACGTATCTACGCGGGTGATTACGATCGCGCAGCAGACTCAGATATCTTCATCATCACAGCAGGCCTTCGCCGCAAGCCTGATGAAACTCGTCTCGATCTCATCAACCGCAACGTCGGTCTCTTTTCTCAGATTCTTGACAGCATCAAAACAGCTGGAATGAAACAAGACGCTATTGTCTTCGTTGTATCCAATCCTGTAGATATTCTAACTCACTTGGCTGTCAGCTTCCTCGGATTGCCTCCAGCTCAAGTCATCGGCTTAGGAACCATGCTCGACACTGCTCGTTTCCGCTCACTAATCGCTAACGATCTTGATCTTGCGCCTACGCAGGTCAAAGCTCTCATCCTTGGTGAGCACGGTGACAGTATGTTGCCAGTATGGTCATCAGCCACAGTTGGAGGCCTACCTCTCACCGGGGTCAAAGGCTGTGATACAAACTACCAGCGCCAGATTTTTGAACGCACCAAAACAAGTGGTGCGGAGGTCATCTCCCGCAAAGGTGGTGCGGGCTGGGCTGTCGGTGCAACGATTGCTGAAACGGTTCACGCCATCGCACTTGACAAGAAGCAACTCCTGCCCGTCTCCAGTCTCCAAAACGGCTGCTACGGTCTCAAGGACGTCTGCCTCAGCGTTCCAACTATTGTTGGCCGTGGCGGTGCAGAGAAGCACATTGAAATCGACCTCTGGCCAAAGGAGAAGCAAGCGCTTCAGGCGTCTGCACGTGCCTTAAAGGACATGCTCAAGAACGTAGCAAGTGCTTAATTGACTCGATACTGAGTAACTATCAAAAAATCCCCGCTAGCTTTAACGCTGGCGGGGATTTTTTTGTTTGAAATTAGGTTGTAGAACCTACCTGTTATTATCAGCTTATTCTGCTGCCTGACGACGGTTCCAGCACAGCATTCCATATCCTGCAATTACCACGAAGCAGATCGCTGGCAGATAAAACGAACCACGAGTCGCAGTGGCGCCCATGAAGCCATCCATATCAAGAATTTGACCTTGTAATCGCGGCATGAATGCCCCGCCAACAATTGCAAAGATAAGCCCCGCTGATCCAAGCTTGGCATCTTCACCAACACCATCAAGGGCAAGACCATAAATAGTGGGGAACATTAGAGACATGCATGCAGAGACAGCAATGAGTGAGTAAAGACCTTGCATTCCCTGCAGGTGAATCGCACCGAGAGTGCAGGCAATACCCGCAACACTGAGAACAAAGAGCAGTCGACCGGGTGAAACATACTTCAAGAAGAAGGTGCAGATGAAACGACTACAGAGGAAAATCACCATTGCCATGATATTGTGGTTCTGAGCTGTCGCCTTATCAATACCCAACTCGTTTTCCGCATACTGGATAATGAAGGTCCAACACATGATCTGAGCACCTACATAGAATGTCTGTGCAACTACTCCGCCAACATAGCGGGAGTTACCCAATAGGCGTCCGACTGTGCGGCCGAAGTGCACATCATGCAGGTCGCCCTTCGGGCTTGTGTCCGGCATTTTTGTAATGATGAAGATCACCATGACTCCAATAACAACGAAACCAATGATCATGTATGGCATGGAAACAATCTTCAGATCGTGTTTCTGTAGCTCCGAGTGGCTTTTTCCCTGAAAACTTGAAATTTTTCCGTCTTTAAAATCCACCAGAGCAGTTGAGCCTACATTCACAGCATCAGGACTGAGGTTCATCACATAAGTTTTGACATTTTCGTCATTAACGCGCTCACGCTCTTTCGCCTTCAGGAAAGGGAGGATCTCGTGCTCTTGTTTTTGCTCAGATGTTGGTTGCAACTCTGCGTAATATCCGTTGACGTCATTTTTAAAATCCTCCACTTCGATGGTGGAAAGAATGACCGTGCCCGCAATGAACATACCGGTAAGTGAGCCAATAGGGTTGAACGCTTGAGCAAGGTTCAGACGTCGTGTGGATGTCTCCGCAGAACCCATCGAGAGAATGTAGGGGTTCGCGGTTGTCTCTAGAAATGCGAGACCGAAGGTCAGAATATAGAGTGCTATGATAAAAAGGTTAAAATTAGCACCCGAAGCTGCTGGTATCGATAGAAGAGCTCCGACAGCATACAAAATCAAACCCACTATGATCCCCGACTTGTATGAAAATTTACGAATGAAGATAGCCGCGGGCAAAGCCATCGTGGCATAACCGCCATAGAAGGCCATTTGAACCCAAGTACTTTGTGCATTATCAATAACGAAAACATCTTTGAAAACAGCGACCAAGGGGTTGGTCACATCATTTGCAAATCCCCAGAGGGCAAAGAGGCTGGTTACGAGAATAAAAGGGAGAAGAAATTTCTTCTCGACGACGGCACTTGGTTTAATAGCTGACATAATATTCAATGGTTGTCTGTAGATTGTGATTCACCCAAATGTTCAATAAAGTTAAAATACCTCATTGCTGGGATCATCAACATTTAGCGACACTAATCATTTGAGAGCAAGTGACCAGAATATTCACCACTCATTTATAGGGGGGCATTGATGCATCCGCCCCTCCAATTTAGACCACAAATAACGATAATCGAAGATACTCGTTTGGCGCCTAAACAGGCGTCACCCCTTTTTTAAGGATAATGTTAGCGTATTTGTTCACATCCCCAGTAGCGACCACCGCATGGGCTTTCTCGACTCGGTCATAAAAGACAAAACGCTCGAGGCGTGAAATCTTGGGGTTAAGCTCACTATGGCGTGCAATAGCAGCCGCATAGGAATCCTCCACCTTGGGATCAAGACTATCCCCCTCCACCGCCTCCATGGTGATTACAGGTGCAGGATCATAAGCATCCAGCTCAAACAGTGGTAAAATAGCATCCAGCAGGTCCGGCACACTCAAACCGTCCGCCCGAATTACCGTATCGTTAAACTGATGACCTGGGAAATGCCCATCTGCAATAACCAGCTCCTCTCCATGCCCCATACGACACATTACGGCTAATAACTCTGGCGACAACAGTGGCGAGATTCCCTTTAACATAAGGCCAATTCTAAAGACCAGCTGAGCGCATACCAGCCAATTTTTCGCCCATAAAAAAGCCCCTCTGAATTTCTCCAGAGGGGCTTGTGATTTGTTATTGGGGTAGACCAATTAGCTTACCTCACCGCGGGCCATTCCTTTGGCCTCAAGAGCTGCCTGTGCGAGGGCAAGACGAGCTACTGGGATGCGGAATGGTGAACAAGAAACGTAGTTGAGTCCTGCGCGAGCGAAGAACTTCACTGATTCTGGATCTCCACCGTGCTCGCCACAGATGCCGAGCTTAAGGTTTTTCTTTGTCTTACGACCACCTTTGACACCCATTTCAACAAGTTGCCCGACACCTTCTTGGTCGAGGCCTGCAAATGGGTTGTTGGAGAGAACTTCTGCATCCTGGTAGGCAGGAAGGAAGCTTGAGGAGTCATCACGTGAGAGACCTAGGCCAGTTTGAGTGAGGTCGTTGGTTCCGAATGAGAAGAACTCAGCGTGCTTGGCCACTTCAGCAGCGGTGATCGCAGCGCGTGGGATCTCAATCATTGTTCCAACAGTGTATTTCAGCTGTGCCTTAGTGAGACCGAGCTTTTTACGAACTTCGGCGGCTGTCTCATCGATGACCTGCTTTTGGAGCTCAAGCTCACGGGCGTAGGCAACGAGTGGGACCATGATCTCAGGGAGAACCTTAGTACCTTTGGCTTGAACTTCAGCGGCGGCTTCGAGGATCGCCTCTACCTGCATGGCTGTCACGGCTGGGTAGCTAATACCAAGACGACAACCACGGTGACCAAGCATTGGGTTCTCTTCGTGAAGTGCATGAATACGCTTGGTGATTGCTGCTGCGCTCATACCAATTTTCTTGGAGAGATCCTTCTTCTGAGCAGCATCCATTGTGCCGATGAACTCGTGAAGTGGTGGATCCAGCAAGCGGATGGTAGCCGGGCGACCAGCCAGTGACTTAAAGATGCCGATGAAGTCTTTCTTCATAAACACCTTGATTTTCTTAAGTGCCTTAGCACGGCCTGCATCATCGTCAGCAAGGATCATCTCACGGACTGAGTCGATGCGGTTGCCTTCGAAGAACATGTGCTCAGCACGAGTAAGACCGATACCTTCAGCACCGAACTTGATCGCCTGCTCAACCTGCTCTGGTGTGTCAGAGTTGGTGCGGACACCGAGCTTACGGAGCTTGTCTGTCCAGCTCATGAGCTCCATGAACTTCTTATACGTGTCAGAGCGCTTGGCTGCAGCTTTGTTCTCAATGAGTCCTTGGATCACCTGTGAAGGTGAAGACTTGATACCACCTTTGTAGACACTCCCAACGAAACCGTTGAGGGAAAGCTCGTCACCCTCTTTGAGAGTAACACCATTGCCAGATAGAGTCTTCTTGCTGTAGTCGATGCTCATACCGTGTGCACCACAAACACAAACCTTACCCATCTGGCGAGCAACGAGTGCCGCGTGTGAGGAAGCACCACCTTCAGTAGTGAGGATTCCGTCAGCCGCGATCATGCCGCGAAGGTCTTCCGGAGAAGTGGCCTGGCGAACAAGAATGACCGATTCACCTTTTTCAGCAGCTTTGACCGAGTCTTCCCAACTAAAGTAGATCTTTCCTGATGCAGCACCTGGTCCAGCTGGAAGACCACTACCAATTTTCTTGGCTGCCTTCTCTGCCTTAGTGTCAAAGATGGGTGCAAGAAGATGGCTGAGGTCATCAGCAGGAATACGGAGAATAGCTTCCTCCTTCTTAATGAGGCGCTCCTTGACCATATCGAGAGCGATATTCACAGCGGCGAAACCGGTGCGCTTACCGTTACGGGTCTGTAGCATCCAGAGTTTCCCTTCTTCGATGGTAAACTCAACGTCCTGCACATCGCGGAAATGCTTTTCAAGTTGCTTGCGGATTTTCAGAAGCTCTTTGTGAGACTTAGGAAGGTCCTTAGCCATCTTAGCGATTGGCTTGGGTGTACGAACACCAGCTACAACATCCTCGCCCTGCGCATCGATGAGATACTCACCGTAGAAAACGTTTTCGCCAGTGGCGGGGTCACGTGTGAAGGCAACACCGGTTCCGGATGTCTTTCCTGTGTTACCGAAGACCATGGCCTGAACGTTAACAGCAGTTCCCCATGCGGCTGGGATACCATACTTTTGGCGGTAAACGATCGCGCGGTCGTTGTTCCATGAGTTGAATACAGCGTTGACAGCTCCGATGAGCTGATCGCGTGGGTCTTCAGGGAAGTTCTTACCCGAACGTTTTTTGATGAGTGCCTTAAACTCGCCAACAACTTCTTGGAGCTGCTTAGCGGAGAGCCCAGAGTCGTCTTTGACTTTGGCTTTGGCCTTTGCATTGTCGAGAATGACCTCGTATGGGTCATGGTGCTCACCGGCTTCAGCCTCAACTTCCATGACTACGCTACCATACATCTGGAGGAAGCGGCGGTATGAGTCCCACGCGAATTTGGCATTACCGGTTTTCTTGGCGAGAGCTTCAACAACTTCGTCGTTGATGCCGAGGTTCAGGATGGTGTCCATCATTCCTGGCATAGACTCACGTGCGCCTGATCGAACGGATAGAAGAAGTGGATTTTCGAGGTCTCCAAATTTCTTACCCATGGCTTTTTCAACCTTGGCGATGTTTGCTTCGATCTCTTGATTGAGAGTCTTTGGGTATTTTTTACCGTTATCGTAGTAGTAGTTGCAAACTTCAGTAGTAATAGTGAAACCAGCAGGAACAGGAATTCCGATCAAGCCCATCTCGGCGAGGTTTGCACCCTTTCCTCCAAGGAGGTTTTTCTGGGTGCCATCACCGTCGGCTTTTCCACCTCCGAAGAAGTAAACGTTTTGTTTTGATTTACGAGCGGGTGCCTTGCGCGCTGCCTTCTTGGCAGGTTTACGGGCAGCTTTCTTTGCGGTCTTGCTTTTAGCAGTAGCCATCTTATAATATTTGCGGTTTGTTTGTTAGACGAAAGATTTATCACATATGATATTCACTTTCAGAAATTAAGAGTGCGCAACATAGCAAGACACCGTATTCGGTCAAGTGCCTGTGCAGGTTTTTCTGGTGCACCAGATATCACAAAGAGGAAAATTTGACCGCGTGGTCAGCATCTCTGCAAAGCTCACAAAACCCACCTCAAGTGCCACAGCTTTTATATTGCTTTGCACAACCTCAGTAGCACGACTCACGATGGCACGCGCTGTAGCAACGTGATCAAGTATCTAGTTACCAAAAACTGTTTTTTGAGGCACCTTAATTGTATCTCCAGGATAAACTGGCACCTTCATATCTTTCGCTAACCTGATGTTGTAGGTCCTCTTCCCTGCGCCCCTCCTATGAAGCTCGACTCGTTTGTCAGAGCCAAATGTTCCTGCCCCACCCGCAGCTGCCACCGCTTCAAAAAGCGTCATGCCACGCGTATAAGGAATAGGGCCTGGACTTGCTACAAAACCACCTACCGTCACGATTTGCGAGTCAATTTGCTGAGCAGCTTCGTCCTTATTGGAAATAACTTGGATGCGAGGGTTGACGTAGATTTCCGCGATTCTGTATGCCTTCTCAATATTGCGTGCGAGTTTGGAACTTGATAGGCCACTCGCTTTAATCCCATCCCGTAATAAAGGCAAATAAATGAATCCGGCATCATCCACAGGGTAACCACCATCAAACTTTGCTTGCTCTCCAGCGGGCACCCCCTTGATTGAAATATCAAGCGTTGTGTTTGATGATATTTGAGCTGCCTGTAATCCTGTTGAGAATACCCCCAGCAAAACAATAAGTAAGGTGGCGCTGTATGTGATTAGTCTCATGGTCATATGAATTTTTATGCTTGGTATCGTCATTGTGTTGCTGAGAAAAAAATCTTCACTCAGTCAACAAGATGCTTGTCTCTAATAAAGATCTTCTTCATCGCTAGCACTCGAAAGCGGCCCTGCTGTTTTCTTATTGGAACTGCTTTGCGACAACTCCTCACCAGTCGTGGGAGCATAATAAGTATAATAACTTGTATAATATTGATACTGATTGTCACTACGCACATCGACATTGTTCAGCACAACACCAACTACTTGACCACCAACATTTTCCACCGCTTGTTTGACTCTGATGAGCATGTTACGTGGTAATTTACGGTGCTGCACAACAATCATAGTAAGGTCAACCTCACTAGCTAATACAGACGCATCACTCACCCCTAGAATAGGCGGTGAATCGATCAGCACGAGGTCAAAGCGTTGTTTTACATCTTGAACTAACTCAGACATGCGCCGCGAATTGAGGATGCCGGCGGCGTCAGTTGGCAAAATACCGGACGGCATGAAATAGAGGTTGTCAACAGGCGTCTGAAGAATCACATCCTCAAGCAAGAGGTCCGTCGTTAAGTAATTCGTCAAACCGACTGCATTACTAATATCAAAGAATGTATGCAACCGAGGGCGGCGTAAATCAGCATCAATCATCAACGTTGTGTAGCCACCTTGAGCACAGACATAAGCTAAATTGACAAGTGTAGTCGATTTACCCTCACCAGCCCCACCAGACACAACAGTGATGGCGTTATCTTCAGGGTTTTTGCGATTAAATTCAATATTTGTACGAAGAATGCGGTAAGCCTCAGCATCTGGGCTTTGCCCACTTTGTTGGTGCAATACACCTACATCTCTGGGTATTACAGCTAGCACAGAAACATTTAGAAAGCGCTCAACATCCTCCAAACTTTTTACTGAGGTATCCATATACTCCAAGAAAAAGGCGATTCCGGCACCAAACACCAAGCCAACAACCGCACCCAAAGCTAGGTTCATGGGTATATTGGGACTAACGGGATTGTCATTAATAACGGGAATCTCATGAACAATAATATTCGTTGGATTCATTTTGGTCTTAGTCTTTTCTGAATTGTATGTTCTCTCCAACCCCTCCTTCAAATCGAGAGCTCTATCATAGTCGTGCCGCGCCATGTTGTATTCTGAGTAACCTCTAGATTTTTGCGTGCCCTGGCTCTGATATGATTCAACGACACCCTCTAAGCCCTGCACCTTCTTATCCATGATATCCAAGCTGTGCTTCAAAGCCTTCTTCGCATAGTTAGCTTTCCTGGCTAAACTCTCCTCAAAATCTGCAATGATTTTTTCCTGCATCTCTACATCAGGATGTTTTGCACCAAAGCCCGAAGACCGCATTTTTCGCAGATCTCTCTGAGCGTCTTCAAACAACGCGTAATCTTTTTTAAATCCAACTTCTGGCAGCTCGGCAGCAACTGCTATCAAATCAGCTTCGTCAACGGCTAGCAGCTTGTTAATCTGAACAGCAATGGAATCTCTCTTTCGATTCGCCTCATACAAATCGTTGTCCGCTTTTTCTTTCAGGGGTAATGTACTACCAATAGTTTTGCCTCCCTTCTCATCTTCAACAAATATAAGGCCGTGCTTCTCGGCTAGGTCTTCAACCCGCTTTCGCAACAAAGTGATGCGATCATTCTGGTTGATGAGCTCCATCTTGATCGCTTTGAGCTGTCCACTGCGTGCTGCTCGCTCGAGGCTGTTCCGGCGCTCACGGTAAGCTTCATATACAGCTTTAGCTATTTCTTGCGCTTCAGCTTTCTTTCCATGTCTTACAGATATTTCAATGATATCTGTTCCCCTCCGTTGGCTGGTGCGGACAATGCCTCTCAATTGAGCCAGCACAGACTTTCTATTTTGGCCCCACCTGGACTCCAGCTGAATTTGGTCGATGGCAATACCCAATGTTTCTGGAGCAACAATGATCTCAAACTGAGTGTTCATGAATTGCCTGGACACTCCAACCCCACTTTTGACGCCACCAAGTGTCGGATCGATATCAATGATGGGTTTTACTTCAACCAAGGCAATACTCTCATATTTCTTGGGCATTACATAAGTGATCACCGCAGCCGTGAGAAAGACGAGCAGAAATGTAAGCAATATGACTCCGTATCTGTTTTTAAGAATCTGCCAGTAATCTATTGCTTGTTGAGTTGCCTCGCTTGAATTGGTGTTTTGCATCGTAAATTCTAATAACAGGATCGATTAGAATACCTGCGCAGGATGTGATTATTACTAATATAATGAGCTCAGATACTATCAGATTAGATTTATTTGAAATTTATAGTTTGTAAATAAAAAACCGCTCAAATGTTAGGCATTTGAGCGGCGCTAAAATGATGTAGATACTTCGTTTGTGTTAAAACTCAGCACGCAATCCCAAAGACACGCGGTTACGATCATAGGTTCTGTTGTCTAAATCAGAGTCGCTGTCAGTCCAGTTGTATGAACCTGTGAGGTAAAAGACATCGTTGACCTTGTATGAAAAGCCAAGATAGAGATTCAAGAGGTCAGTTTGTGCATCAGGAACTGGATCTATGGTATCTGAGCGACCATCCTGCATATCCATTAAAATAACGTTCGCTCCACCCTGCAATGAAAGATCAGGCGAGATCATGTAGTCTGCCGATACACCAACCCGCAATGTGCTGTTGTTATCATAGGTGAAATCTTCGAAACTTGTTCCGTAGTCTTCAATACTGTAGCGGGCGAATGAACGTAAGCTGAGCCTCTCATTCAAGCGGGTTCTGATCGCTACCTCTGCAAAAGGAGAGTTTTCATCTTCACCATCAGCAACCTCACGTAACTGCATGCCGGCCTTGACTGCCAGAACAGAACTCGGGCTGAAGCGATGTTCTGCGCCCAAGGTAATGAACTGGTTGGTTGAGTCACTTGCTGTGCCACTCGAATCAGTTTCACTGTAACGATAATCCATCGTCCAAACCGTCTGGTCTGATACACGGTAACGAAACTGGTTGTAGAGGCTGAAAAGCGTGCGGTCATTATCAGAAGCTGAGCCACCATCTCCATACAAAACCTCGCGGAGCGTTACTCCAGAATATGTGGCAAAACGCTCATTCCAGCGATATCCAATGGCGTTGTCAGTTTGGTAGTGAAAATACTCATCTAACTGCCGATCAGTGGAAAACCCATAACTGTAATCAGGCTCTAATTCGTGAGCCAAATAATTACGACTACTCAAACGAAGCCTTTCGTTAATACGATGAGCCATATTGACACCGAGACGAGCTTGGGTGTAGAGGTCATCTGTGCCGGGAGCTTCCAGAGAATCGGTGTAGAAATTGACTCCCAGTCGAGTGAAGATGTCCCATGTTGTTTGTGGCGTGATACTCACGAGAGAGGCTCCCACGTAAGCGCTGATTGAAGACGCACTGTCGTCAGCACCTGTCCCTGTCCCAGAAGTGGGAGTTACGTTGTCATCGTAGTTGTATGAAATTCCAGCTGACCATGAGATGGGAGAGCTTTCCACAGCGTCATCATTGGGGGCGATGTCGTAAAGGCCTTGGCCGTAGACGGCCCCCATCAAGATGAGCGTGGACGAGAAGAGAGTGCTTATAGTTTTCATCGGCAGTTTTTGTTAGGGATGTAGGGGGTAGAGAGTGTGATGTGGAGCCTAGAAAGAGATGGCTAGCTGTGTTGCTAAGAAACAAACATTGGCTTTGGAAGCAAAGATGTTAGCTCATACTGGGGCATGCTTCATCTCTGATCTGATACAAACGATGAAGCAGTGGTAGATTCAGGGTTTGATATGACAGGAGGCTGCAATCCAGGAGGAAACAGAGGAAAACCACCAGGGCCACCAGGGGTAGGGCCTACTGATCCTTGACCCGGAAAATCTAGCGGATTAATAGGTGTCGTAAGAGTGTTGATCGGAGCAAATGGCGGTGCCGCTAGCACTTGCATGCCGCCGCCACCAGCAGCAGCAAATTTGGTAAGAATGATTTGAACTTCGGCGATAGCATCTGGAGCAACCGCAACTGCACACTGACTGACAATTCCCACCTTTTCAGGGGCGACTTTGGTAGCGGCCTGAACAATCTCAGCAACAAGCCCTTTGTCTGCGTTGGATGCTACGATAGCAGCTTTGACAATCTCACAAGCAGCAGCCTCATTTTTCGCTAGCTGAGTGGATACGATTTCAATAACTTTACTAGGCTGCTCGGAAACACTTTGTTTTACGGCTTTGGCGACTAGGTCTACGTTTACATATTCAGCTTGTGCTGCGGTTGTGAACGATAAGAGGACTGCTGTGCAGATGGTTGTTGCGAATATTTTCACTAATGTGTCCTTTCTTTGTTGGGGTTATACGATCATGGCACTGCGTTTTGCTGACCAGTGCAGGCTCTAAAAGGGCCAATCACTCAGAAGACGCGGTTTGTTGTGGGTATCGATTTTCGGGGAGATCCAGAATATCAAAATAAGCGGGTAGCGGGAATCGAACCCGCATAATCAGCTTGGAAGGCTGGAGCTTTACCATTAAGCTATACCCGCTCAGGAGCTCTTATTAAATGCTATTCAACACGGCCTAGCAAGTTTTAATTCGGCCTCGAGCTAGATTCTTTTTGAAATAATCAAAGTGTATTAAATATAAGTTTTTACTCATATTTAATACTTTAAAATCTTTGCTGGCGCAAATGTTTCATTCAACAGCAGAATAGGCTAGGGCACAATAGTCATAGGCCAGTGGGGTGATCTAAAAAACATGCCTCTAGATCAAAATGCTTCTGTAAATGAGCCGACAAGGCGCGCACCCCAAATACTTCGGTAGCGTAATGCCCACCGTAAATAACATTAATGCCCAACTCCTCCGCCATGGAGAAGCTCCAATGCGGCCCCTCACCGGTTATAAATGTATCGATCCCACATGATGCCACGGCCTCGACCTCAGACCCCGCTCCCCCAGTAATGACCCCTACCCTACCGGCACGATTAGCACCGCCACGACACAGGTGTATCTTTCCTGCAACCGCATTTTCCGTAGAGATCACCAAATCATCAAGACTGCTGGTCATATCTTGGCACAAGCCCAGCTTGACGCCCTTCCAGTCAAAAAACGGCTTGGACTTTGTCATCCCGATTGCATTGGCCAACTGCTGGTTGTTACCCCATACGGGGTGAACATCCAATGGGATATGAGCACTATAAAGGGCCATGCCTGCATCGAGGGCTAGTTTGACCTTTTTGTAGATGGGTCCAGTCAATGACTGAGCACCCTGCCAAAACATACCATGATGTACCAACAGCAAATCAACCCCCTCAGCCACGGCTTTTTCAAAAACAGGTAGGGAAGCATCCACCGCAGCCCCAATCTTTGTGACCTCACCTTGGTTTTCGATCTGCAAGCCATTCATAGCTCCAGGATAATCCGGAATTTCACTGAGCCTGAGCTCGTTATCAAGATAATCCTCTAGTGCATGCAATTTAGCCATGCCGAGATGCTACCCGTTGAGGCAAACAATCCCATTTAAAAATAAGGTGATCTACATCTTCAATATCGAGTATGCACGAAACAAGCTCTTGTCGACTCAGAGCAAGAACATCCAGCTATGACCATCATTTTAATTTTAGCTCCTGCTCGAGGAGAATGTTCAATGTGTCGATATCTTTTGTTTTCCCATTCAACAAAACCGATTCCTTGATAAGCAATTTAGGCATTACCGGCGTATCACGTGCCAGATATGCATAATCCTTGATGTTCTGTTGTAATACTGACTCAATCCAAGATGCATCGACGGCATCCATCTTGTCAGGGTCGACCAAACTATATGCCGCTGCTTCAGCAACTTCGTAAGGCTGCTTGGAACATTCGAAAAGAGTTTGATGAAACTCTGCAAACGCCTCTGGTTGCGCTCTCCAAACCCTTAACGATAGCCTCGCTAGCTTGCAGGCATTGGCATGATCCTCGAGACCAACTGGCATGTAGAGGTTGCAATCCCTCTCCAATGGCACTGGTAAGACAATAAGAGCTAGCTGGCTGGGATACTTCAACATGAGAGCATCCAAATACTCGTGCATTTCATGGCACGCTTCACAGGTGTAATCAAAATACTTGATCAAGACATGCGTGGCATCCACACGTCCAAGATGAGGTAAGGGCTCAACTCGATATGTTTTGGAATGACGCATAAAAGACAGTACACGACCCTCCCCAGCTGAATGAACATCAGTGATCGTTGCGACATCACCCACAGGTATCGCCACTTCATCGAAAACATCTAAATGAGATTTATCCAAGCGGTGAGTATCAGGAGACGGACCGTAAAACTGAATCAGAGCCAAGCTTGCCACCAATAAAATGGCAGGCAATAGAGTCCACGATAAGCCATAACGCGCTGCCGCGCCTTGCCCACCTGCCCTCGATGTCAATGCGACAAAAGCAATGCCGACACCAAAACCATGTACTGCCATACAGTACGGACACACCGTGCGCAGAATAAAAAACTGCAGGCCAATAAACCAGATGGCGGCTACCAATAGAATCCACGAGAGCAGAGACCTGAGCCAAATCACCCATGCTTCTCGCATCCACAAGCTTGTGATCATCGCCAGATAGAGCAGACATGAAAAAACACTGACGGGCACATAGCCCATTACCATTGACCACTTACTACCCAATACATTAGAACAACCACTGCCAGAACCACACCCAGCCAGACTGTCAATATTACCCGCCCATTTTTGTATAGTGAGCCACGAACTGATTAACAAAGCTACTACGGATAGTGCGAATAAAATCCATCTCGTTGCCGGCTTCATGTCCCAGGTGGTGTAACTTACTATTGAATTACTCAGCTTGTCGGTTGCTGCTCAAAAATCATTTCTTTCGAGGAGATTGCCCCTTTTCATCGAGCTGCACATAGTCATTCCCCTCTTTATTGCGTCGCCATGCGTTGACCGCAAACAAGAGAGTCAGTGCCAGAAAGAAGAGGGCAGACTCCATCAAAAAGGGGCTGGTAATCCATGCGAGCAACATTCTGCCTAATTCACCAGAGAAGCCAGGCAAGTAAGCCGAAGCTGCAATTGCCCCCAGGCAAATAAAGAAAAACACAATCACACTAGAACCGATTAAGATGTGTTTCTTATTTTCCTCCATCATCTCGTTTGGGTTATGCTACCACTTATCATATGATGTGAACAGTATAGCATGATTCACTCACCCCTGCAGAAGAGAAAGTGCAAAAACATAATGCGTTGCCTAGAAGTACCGGGAACAGGGGTCGAACCTGCACGCCCAAAGGGCACTAGATCCTAAATCTAGCGTGTCTACCAATTCCACCATCCCGGCTCAAGGCAGGCAGAACCTATGAGACTAATCTCATCATGGCAACCGCTTTTTTGGCAAAACTTAGCCTTTAGATGCTAGCCAAGGCATTCTCCATCGCCACAAGAGTCGCATCGATTTCATCATCCCCATGTGCTACGCTGATAAAACCCGTTTCATACGGGCTTGGTGCCACGTAAATACCTTGATCGAGCATTGATGTGAAAAATTTCCTAAATGTTGCAGAATCGGCTGTCATCACACTGTCTAGATTAATGATCTCTTGATCCGTAAAAAACAGACAAAACATTGAGCCCACACGATTGAATTGATAACTCAACCCCTTGCGCTCCAGCATCGCACGCAAGCCCGCTTCAAGCCTAGCACCGAGGTGTTCAAGCTTACCATAGCCATCGATGCGCTCCATCTCAGCTAATTGAGCAAGGCCCGCTGCCATAGCAAGCGGGTTTCCACTCAGAGTCCCAGCCTGATAAACCGGGCCATCGGGCGCTAGGTAGTCCATGATCTCGGCCTTACCGCCAAAAGCACCAACAGGTAGCCCGCCGCCAATCACCTTTCCCATAGCGGTTAGATCAGGCATTATTCCCTCCAGCTCTTGAACCCCACCCTTAGCGACTCGGAACCCAGTCATCACCTCATCAAAAATGAAAACGGCCCCGTATTTTGTAGTAATATCGCGTAAGCCTTGCAAATAACCTTCGCGAGGAAAAATAAGACCCGCGTTCGCTGGGTAGCTTTCCACAATAATCGCTGCAATCTGATCCCCCATTGCCTCAAAAACAGCACGCACCTTCTCAATATCGTTGTAGGGAAGCGTGATCGTCTCCGCTGCAAATGCTGAAGGGATACCCGCTGAGTCAGGCTCACCATGGGTCAATGCCCCAGATCCTGCCGCCACCAATAGGCTATCAACATGTCCATGATAGCAGCCTTCAAACTTAATCACCTTGTCCCTGCCAGTAAATCCACGAGCGAGGCGAACAGCACTCATTGTTGCTTCCGTTCCAGAATTAACCATTCTGACTTTCTCCACCGATGGCACCCAATCCACGATCAAACGCGCCATGTCAACTTCATGAGGATTAGGAATACCAAATGAGACACCCTCTTTTGCGGCCTTATTGACGGCTTCAATAACACATTCGGGTGCGTGACCTAAAATCGCAGGCCCCCACGTACCGACATAATCGATCATCCAGTTACCATCAACATCCTCAATGCGGCAACCTTTTGCACGTTTCACAAAAAAAGGCTCTCCATCAACATTACGGAAAGCGCGCACTGGTGAATTGACACCACCCGGAATCAATTCCTTAGCAGCTTTAAAAAGTTTAATAGAATTCTCGTTTTTTTTCATGCTTTTGTCTCGTTTGGCTCAATCGACAAGGTCATTCGTTTGGCACGCTCAACTTGCTGTGCAAGGGCTCAATTGGCAAGGCTCCAAACCATAAAGCGTATCATGATTTCAGCAAGGGATGATCCACCACAAACACAGAAAAACAATATTAGCTCAACCCAAAAGCATTCAAAAAAACAACTACTTAGCTTTTATCCTCATCCAGAATATATTCCAAAAGCATACTCTGTAGTAACAAATAGAACCTATTTCGATAATAAGCACTCTTCAACTCTGGGCTGGCGTCATTGATATCACTACTTTCACCAAGTTCCTCAATATCAAATCTCGCGTGCAAGGATAAGCGCACCTGATTGATAGCACCATACCATCTCTCCGCTTCAGCAGGAGGAATAAAGATTGCAGAATCATCACTTATGCGCGCCTTTTCAATGGTGTCCGCCACAACCTGTGCCTGGGCTCGAAAGTTCTCCTCCAGATCAGGAACAACATACTCACTCCATTCACTATCTTCATCCATCAAATCAGCCAAAGATGCGGCAAGGTGTGTAGGGCGATCCTCATCCGAGCATATGAGCTCCAGCTCTTGCCAATCTATCTCGGATTCAGGCAAGATGCATAGCCCGCCATCGAGTGTTGGTAAAATCTTCATCCCGTTTTCTCGATTGTGGTTTGAAGTTGCAGGCTGTGGAGCTGCTGTACATAAAATTCAGCTTTTTCACGAACCCCCGTCCAAACAACGGAACGCCCCTGCAAATGCACCTCCATCATCAACTTTTCAGCTTTCATCTGGCTGTATCCAAAAACTTTTTTGAACACCATCGTGACATATACCTGCAGGTTAACAGGGTCATCCAAAACAATCACACTCCAAGGCAAATCAGCCTGTGTCTGCATTTGCTGTTTTTTCTTAGTATCCGGCGTCGTGTTAGACATTACTGAGCTATATATAATTCTTTAGCCAGTCTATGCAACGACGCCATAAACTGTCGAAGAAAAAACCTACTCGGTGCACAGACATCAGTCATTACATTGAACACAGCTAGCTACCCATATCGTTGAATGCGCGAGCCAAGCCATTGCACACATTGCTTGCTATCAATGACTGAACACTCTCACCACCATGGCTAATGGCCAATTCTGCAGCACGACCAGCTAGCCAAGCACCCATGCGAGCCGCATCCTGAGACTCCAAGCCCTGAGCCAACAACGAGCTAATGATGCCAGTCAGCACGTCGCCCTGACCACCACTAGCCATACCAGAATTTCCTGTAGCATTAAAATAAACCGCCGAACCTGAACGAGCAATCAAGGTGTGTGCCCCCTTAAGCAATAAAGTCGTTCGATCATAACGTTGTGCAAAAGCCTTGGCGATTTCAACTCGATCCAGCCCTGCCCACTCTGGAAATAGCCGAACCATCTCACCTGGGTGAGGGGTCAGCACAAAATGTGGCGCCATCCATTTCTCAGTGCCCGCATCTGCAATACGATTTAACCCATCGGCATCGATGACGGTTGGAATACTCATACGCTCAAGCAGTGCCCAAAAACTCCCATCAGAATCTTTACTTGTCCGGCCGATCCCCGGGCCCAGCGCAAAGGCATCGAATTCAGCCGGATTAATTTCATCAAACGACGAAATCGACCGAAGCATCACCTCTGGAGGCAGCATTGGAGCAAGTAATGGGTAAGTGGTAGCGTCGGCAAACAAGGTAACCAATCCAGCTCCAGAACGGAGAGCTCCTGTAGCACACAACACCGCCGCACCCAACATACCTGGGGAGCCCGCCAAAATACCAACCCGTCCAGCATCCCCTTTATGAAAATCATGGCCTCGGCGAGGCAAAATGCCTCGAAGCTCATGCACATCATTGAGGCGCACATCACCACCATCTGGAACAGGTAATTCCGCAAGAGCAATAAGCTCGATCGAACCGGTATGATTAACCGCAGCTAAAGCAAACAGCCCTGGCTTGGGTATACCTATCGTTAATGTCAAATCGGCCTCAACGGCCCCCTCATAGACCTCTCCAGTATCACCATTGATCCCTGAAGGGATATCCATCGCAACCGTTTGAGCCGATTGCGAATTTCGCATATCATTCATCCAGGTGGCCAGTTCTGCTAAAGGCGGTCGCAATGGACCATCAGCTCCAATACCCAACAAGCCATCCAGCAAGACCATAGGCTCATCAAGACTAGAGTCAGGCACAGGCTCGTTGATTGGGCACTCACCCAATTCCCTGATTTTCTTGCGAGGCAAGACGCCAAGTTCGGAACTTGCATGCATACATCGCATACCAATCTTCCACCCAGCGTCAGCTAAGTAACGAATAGCCACCAGCGCGTCACCACCATTATTTCCAGTTCCTATACAAGCAATAGCCGTACCTGGACACGAAAAACGCCGCATGATTGCACGCGCAATACCTTTGCCAGCCTTCTCCATCAACCCCTCTGGCGACACCCCTTGCTTAAAAGCGTGATCTTCAAACTTTCGCATATCTGCACATATTAAACTACCCATATACGTAACCTATTTAAGCACAAAAAATGATCATGACGATCAGCAATTTACTATCATTAGCATGGGGCATAACCCCCTCTAAATAAAACATGCCAGCAAGTAATATACTTGCCAGCATGCTGAGATTAAATGGAATAATAAAGCTCCTACTTTTTCCTTACTAATTTTTCCAAGCTTTTGACCACACCAACATCCTCGAGAGTAGTCATGTTGCCCGTGGCTTTCCCCGTCGCCACCAGCTCTTTGAGCAAACGGCGCATGATTTTTCCTGAACGAGTCTTGGGCAAGGCTGGGGTAAAGTAAACATCATCAGGCTTTGCAATCGCCCCAATTACTTTTCCAACGTGATTACGCACCTCTTTAAGCAGAGCATCTGTGCCATCGATTCCCGTCTTCAGAGTTACAAAAGCAACGACCGCTTGTCCCTTGATCTCGTGTGGCCGGCCAACGACAGCAGCTTCAGCAACTGCTTTGTGCGCTACAAGCGCGCTCTCGACCTCGGCAGTGCCTAAGCGGTGACCGGATACGTTGAGAACATCATCCAAGCGGCCGACAATCCAGAAGTTCCCCTTGCGATCGCGACGGGCCCCATCACCAGCAGTGTACATTCCCGGGTAATCACTCCAGTAAGTATCTTTGTAGCGTTTCTTATCACGGTAAATGGTGCGCAGCATACTTGGCCATGGCTTACGGATAACCAACCTGCCTCCTTCGTTAGCCTTACACTCCTGACCTGTCTCATCAAGAATCGCAGCGTCTACACCAAAGAATGGCACAGTAGCTGTTCCTGGCTTGATAGGAGTGCAGCCGGGGATAGGAGAAATCATAATTGAGCCAGTCTCAGTCTGCCACCAAGTATCAACAATCGGGCAACGGCCGCCACCGATTTTATTGTAATACCACATCCAAGCTTCTGGGTTAATCGGCTCACCCACTGTTCCCAAAAGACGTAGCGAGGACAAATCATGCTTATCAACTAGCTCATCACCCGCTTTAATAAATGCACGGATGGCTGTTGGCGCGGTGTAGAAAATAGTCACTCCATATTCTTCAATAATCTGCCAGAAACGAGAGAAATCAGGGAAATTGGGAGCACCTTCATACATCACTTGAGTCACCCCATTGAGCATCGGGCCATAGGTGATGTAGGAGTGCCCAGTGATCCAGCCGACATCCGCTGTGCACCAGTAGACATCGTCATCACGCATGTCGAAAATATATTTGCAGGTCGCATAGGTATTTACCATATATCCTCCGGTAGTGTGCAGTATGCCTTTGGGCTTACCTGTAGAGCCTGAGGTATAAAGAATGAACAAGGGATGCTCACTATCAAAAAACTTCGGTTTGTGTGTGCCCGGCACCTTAGCTGTTTCATCATGCCACCATACGTCACGGCCACGCTTCATCTTGACCTTGTTATCGGTGCGTTTGAGCACGATTACTTTTTTGACAAACTTGTCGCGCTTTAATGCCTCGTCCACATTGGATTTGAGGTCAATCACACTTCCTCGGCGCCAACCACCGTCAGCAGTAATCACACAACTTGCCTCGGAGTCATCCAGGCGATCTTTGATAGATTCGGCAGAAAAGCCGCCAAAAACAATCGAGTGAACTGCGCCTATACGAGCACAGGCAAGCATCGCAATGCTAGCCTCAGGCACCATCGGCATGTAGATAAGCACACGGTCTTTTGATTTTACTCCATTCGCCTCAAGCACATTAGCAAAACGGCTCACTTCGCGCTGCAGCTGGCTATAGGTAATAGTGCGCTTATCTCCAGGTTCACCCTCCCATAAAAATGCGGCCTTGTTACCGCGCCCTTCCTCAACATGGCGATCAACACAGTTTACACATACATTGGTCTTCCCTCCCACAAACCACTTGGCATATGGCGCCTTCCAGTCAAGCACCTTGCCCCACTTCTTACCCCACTGCAGCTCTTTAGCTTCTCGTGCCCAGAAAACATGAGGCTTTTCCACGGACTCCTTGTGCATGCGCTTATACTGCGCCATGCTGGAGATACGTGCTTTTTTTGAGAATTCTTTAGACGGCTTAAATTCGCGATCTTCGCTAAGATGGCTTTCAATATTTTTACTCATAGTAGTCAGTCTGATTTGCTTCGAAAGATGAAACCTAGACAGCTATTGAGCAGAGGACAATCTAGTTTTTACGTCGCCGAGATACTTTTTTGGCAGCCCGCTTAAATTGTGGGCGTGCTCCTTTGTATCCTGATGTTTTTGTTGCTGACCGTTTGGTGCTTTTACGAGCAGTCTTACTAGCATGCTTGCCCGGCCTCTTTCCGGAATCATTTCTGGAAGTCTTACGAGCAGACTTACTAGCAGACTTGCGGGTGGCTCGCTTTCTTGTGGCACGAGCCACATCGTCAGGAACTTTGCGTTGTGGTGGATTTTGACCAAGTGCCTCTACCTCTGACTCATCCAAATGACGCCAGCGACCAAGCTCAAGCCCTGAGTCCTTAAACATACCGATACGGATGCGGACAAGTTTAGTCACTTTGAGATGCAGCGCATCAAACATGTAGCGAATTTGACGCTTCAATCCGGTTTCCAGCACTACCTTGACACGTCGCGGAGAAATACGGCGAACTGACTTTGCCTTAGCGCGACCTTCAGGCGTGTGCACCCCCTTCACCAGCTGATCCATCACCTCATTGGCAAATGCTTGATTGACGGTCACAACGTATTCCTTCTCCACTTTGTGCCCCGGGTGAGTCAGCTTAAGGGCTAAATCACCATCATTAGTGAGCACCAACAAACCCTCAGAATCTTTGTCAAGACGACCCACGTTTTTGAGGTGTTGTAATTTAGGCGGTAGAATATCGTAAATCGTTTCTCTGCCCAGCTCATCTTGGGCACTACAAACAAGCCCCGCAGGTTTGTTGAAAATTATAACTTCTGTGCTCCGCGGGCTCACGTGCTTGCGTCCTACGCGCACTACATCGTCAGGTCCGACCTGGGTCGCAGGATTTTCGCAACGACTGTTGTTTACAAAAATCTTCCCCTCTTTAATGAGGACATCACACGCTCGGCGTGATCCAACACCACATGAGGCGAGGTATTTATTGAGCCTAGTGCCTTTAGCTTGCTGTGACATGGTACTTGTGAAAAAATTTTAGGGGTAAATGATGTGAGCGTTACAACCGAGGCAAAGAAAACCCGCCCGATGATATTTCATGGGGCGGGTTAAAATGTAATGCAGCGTTGAGTGCTGCCTAAGCCTCAGGCTTGGTTTTAGGAAGGCCGATAGGGCTCTTTCCTTTTTGCCATTGACCGCGCTCCTTGAGCAATTTGATGCGCTCGAATCGCTTGAGAACGGAACGCTTGCCACCGGCGCCGCCAGTTGCTTTGAGTGATGAATGTTTAGACATAGCTTATTTGTTGTGCTGTGTAGATTGTAATAAAGATTAACGCTTGGAGAACTGGAACTTCTTGCGAGCACCAGGCTGACCGTATTTCTTACGCTCCTTCTGACGAGGGTCACGGCGCATCAGGCCGGCTTCCTTAAGAGCAGGGCGAAGTTCCTCGTCCTGATCACAAAGTGCACGTGAAATAGCCAATCGGATTGCTCCGACCTGCCCGGCGATTCCTCCGCCCTTGACGGAGATTTTAACATCAAATTTGTTAACCAGCTTAGCTTTTTGGAAAGGCTCAAGAACTGAGTTTTGTAGTGTTACCGTTGGCACATATTCCTCAAAAGGGCGGTTGTTGACGGTGATTCGTCCGCTCCCTGAAGTAACCCAAGCACGGGCAACTGAGGATTTGCGGCGACCTGTGGCGGTGTAAGTAGTGGCTTCGCTCATGAAAATAATTTGGTAAGTAGTTAGATATTATCTAGGTAGCTTTCGGTTACTTGATTTCGTATGCTTCTGGCTGCTGGGCATCATGTGAATGCTCGGATCCTACAACGACTTTTAGCTTTTTGAAAATTGCATCACCAAGCTTGTTGTGAGGAACCATACCGCGAACTGCACGTTCAAGCAGTAGCTCGGGGCGGCGGGCACGAACTTGTTTCGGAGTCTCGACTTTCTGATTACCAACATAACCAGTGTATCGAGTGTAGATTTTCTCGCCTTCTTTATTGCCCGAGAGAACAACTTTTTCAGCATTGATGATAATGACGAAGTCACCAGTATCAACGTGAGGTGTGAATATAGTTTTGTTTTTACCGCGCAATAAATTGGCGGCCTCAACAGCGACTTGACCGAGCACCTTATTTTGGGCATCGATCACATACCATTTGCGCTCAACATCTTGAGCTTTGGCTGAAAAAGTTTTCATTTGTTTTTTTATTTAGTGTTAGTGACTTGCATACCTATTTGAGGGGCAAAACAAGTCGGCTTCCCAGGGCAGAGTTATCCACCCACCTCATGTCGAGGGGCGCGCAAACTAGGAGTGAGCCGATGACATGTCAACCCAAATCTCGCCGAATCTGCAAGCTTTGGGCGAATTAACACCCCCCTACAACAGGACACGAGGGGGCAATTGACAAATTCATCTCGTTTAAGCATGATCTTATTTGTGCAAGATCCCGAGGAGAACTCAGACCAAGCAACCAGCCTACCCGGCAAGCTATCATTAAAGAATAAGCTCTGGGAAATCATCTTTGAGGCCGAGACCCCCTCAGGGAAATTTTTCGATGTTGCCCTTCTATGGGTCATTGGCGCTTCCGTATTAGCCGTCATGCTCGAGAGTGTAGCCTCCATTGATCTGCGCTATCACAAGCAACTAGCGACAGCCGAATGGGTTTTCACCATCATCTTCAGCATCGAATATTTGCTTCGCATTTGGCTGGTTCGACGTCCGATGAAGTATATTTTTAGTTTCTACGGCATTGTCGACCTTCTCTCGTGCCTTCCTAGCTATGTTGCGTTGGCATTTGGCGGCGGCACCCCGTATGCGGTCATTCGCTTGTTGCGTCTCCTGAGAATGTTCCGTGTGCTAAAAATGGTGTCTCACGTGCGAGGCGCAAATACAATCATGCGCGGCCTGGCCGCATCGAGAGCAAAGATTACCGTTTTTTTCTTCGCCGTGCTGATTCTGGCAATGATTGCAGGCACTTTGATGTTTATCGTGGAAAGCAACCAAGAAGGCACCTCCTTCACCAACATCCCGGTCAGTATTTATTATTCCATCGTCACGATCACAACCCTCGGCTTCGGTGACATCACACCTCATACCGCGCTTGGACAGTTTTTCACCTCCATTATGGTTCTCGCAGGATATGCCATCATTGCAGTGCCCACCGGCATTGTCACCAGTGACATGATTAAAGTAGCCATGCGTCCAGATGAGACCACCGACGC